>Ga0209273_10000133_pt1 | contig 142839 bp, 128 predicted proteins | sample tdAd471_FD_187126 | JGI IMG/M metagenome (GOLD analysis project Ga0209273, IMG submission 187126) | Marine sediment microbial communities from the Atlantic coast under amendment with organic carbon and nitrate - tdAd47.1 (SPAdes)... | ecosystem: Environmental > Aquatic > Marine > Coastal >... | reverse complement strand
TTAAGTGGAGCGGGAACTCCTCCTTCATCTTTGCACGTCCACAGTTTTTTATTTTTGCCTACTTCTTTATAAAAAGCCGCGGCCTGCGATGCCGATTGTCCCATCTATTCTCCTTAAGCTACATAACAGCTAATTATAAAGACTCGGGCCCTATAACACTTTGGCGCCCTATCTCGGAAGGGCCAACGATACTTCTTCTTAAATTTAAGATTAAACAAGGTGTTGGGAGGAGCTGTAAATTTTTTGAATTGACATATAGTGCCTTTTTTTAATTTTAGTTATTAATTGCATTTCTCACTATCATAAATCTGTTTCGTTAAATAACAAGAAGTTACGCCATATTGAAATGTGTTATGACGACCATGGCCGCTGATCTAGGAAATTGACCTTTGGCATACAGTCAATAATACTGTATATACATACAGCTTTATAAGGTTCCATCATGGATGATGTACGTCACAAACTACCGTCCACCTCTACCCCACGGTTTCTGGACCAAGTGAGATTTCATATTCGCACGTCTGGCCTGGCATACCGCACGGAGCAGACTTATATACATTGGGTAAAACGCTTTATTTACTTTCATGGAAAGCAACACCCAAAAGATATGGGAATGGCGGAGGTAGAAGCTTTTCTAAACCACATAGCAGTCGACCGGAATTGCTCCGTAAGCACTCAGCGCATAGCACTTAACGCCCTAATTTATCTTTATAAGCGTTTTATGGGGATTGATGTAGGCCAACTCGAATTTTCTCCCGCACAAGCACACCGCCGCTTACCGATTGTGTACAGTCGAGAGGAGGTAGCGGCCATTTTTTCCCATTTGCGCGGCGTCCACCGCCTTCAGGTCGAGCTGATGTATGGCACAGGCCTTCGTAGCGCTGAATTGCTTTCTCTGAGAGTCAAGGATATCGACTTTGGCAGCAACAACGTATACGTGCGAGCGGGCAAGGGAAATAAAGATAGAACCACTATGCTGCCTCAGAAGCTTATCCCAGCTCTGAAGCGCCAGATTGAGCGAGTAGAACAACTGCACCTCCAAGACCTGGAGGACGGCTATGGTAAAGTCTATTTGCCCGATGCTTTATATAGAAAATATCCCAGCGCAGAGAAAGAAACTGCATGGCAGTTTCTATTTCCTTCCAACAAAATTGGCCGCGACCCGCGCTCAGGCGTGTTAAGACGACACCATCTGCACCCCTCTGCGCTACGTAAGAAAATAAAGCAGGCGGTTATAGCTGCGGGCATCAATAAACCCGCGAAGTCCCATAGTTTCAGGCACAGCTTTGCCACACACTTACTAGAATCAGGCTACGATCTCCGTACCATTCAAGAATTATTAGGTCACTCAGATGTGGCCACTACAGAAATTTATACACATGTGGTCAATCGTGGTGGAAAAGGGGTATTAAGCCCAGTCGACAACTTGATGATTTAATTATGCAGCTCACTGCTATCGAACAAACTATCAATCTGTGCTGATTAAATGCTCAGGCAAGAATACGTCATGGGTGACTGGAGCAACAGTTGCGGGATTTTTGCGGGGAATAGTCCCGCACTGTTGTGCTTTGTTGTGCAAATTTGCTGTGAGCGCCCGCATTAATAGTTAACAAAAACAATAAGTTATTGATATATATACGAATTCATAATGCTGGGGTCGGTGGTTCAAGTCCACCCGTAGCTACCATTCCTTATACCCTACCTTTAACACTGATCCCGGCACGCCCCACAAACGGTCAAGGGCATTTTGACTCTGCAACGATCTACCTAACCAGCACAACTCCCTATTTAACCGCGTTTAGCAATGCACCGATTTCAACTCACACTGTGACTTTGGGTGCCAGCCTATAAGCTGCAACCCCTCTCGCTGCATCCAGGGGAGCTTCACCTGGTTGACTCGCATCGATTACAAAACAGGGGGACATAAAAAAACCCGCAATTAGCGGGTTTTTTATTGACGCGAAGAGCCGCTGGTATCAGCTTGCCCGACGACGGCGACGCAGAGCCATCGCAAGGAGGCCGGCTGCAAGCAGGGCCAGCGGAGCCGGCTCAGGAATCTCGTTGCTCTCGAACTGATAGGAGGCAAAATGGTTATTGACGTCCGTGGCATCAACCCCAGTCAACTGGAACAAAGAGCCACCACTGGCATCAAGAAAATTAAAGTTGTAAATATCACGATTCGAGCAGCAATCTGTCCGTCCGAAAATTGCCATACTGCTCAGATCCACTGCTTCAAGAAATGTAATAGTCAGCGTATCACCTGTTTTTGGGTTGCCTTCATGGAAGACACTGCCGTTGGAAAATACACCATCAGTATTTCCATCAATAGCTTTGTCCGGCGTGGAGGATGCGTTCCAGCTATCGGGCGCTGACGCCGTTGCCGTTAGCGCAACATTCACATTACTCATGTCGAAGGCCTGAAATTCAGCTACCTGCAACCATTCATTAATACTGTTGGAAATCTCAACGCTTTTCACACCCATCAAACCAGCATTGGCACCTGCCATAAAAGAAACGGCTACGGTACAAACGGCAACCTGACTAGCAAAACGACGCAAGCGCGATGTGATCTTGGAGTTCAACATACTTCTGACCTTATTCAATCTGTTTAAAGGATGCTATTGATATAACTGAAATACAAGGCAAAAACCAGGCCAAAAAAATAATATTCTTTTGTATCATATAGATATATATCTATTTGCCAGAAACAAAGCGCCGTCATTAGACTTCTGTAAAGAAACCTGACGCAGGCTTATTGTCTCAATCTTTAATACGCCATACCAGGCATCTGGCTGCGTCACCACTTACCTCATAATCCATTCAACGACCTGCGGATCACTAAACGGGTAAAAACTGTTCTGGACTAAAGTACCGGGTAAAGCACACAAACCCGGCACGCCGGATTGCTTACCTCAGTCGCATTTTCTTTGGGTCATTGCAGTAGACGACACTGTTCCCGTGGATCGCTTAGATCGTTAGAATGATGAAAACAATTACAGGGATGGTCGTGCATATTTCCTTAAACAACATCAGGCAGTTGGTAGCAACCCTGTCACTACTGATGCTCACCGGCTTTGGCTGGGCCGGGCCGCATAATTCAGCTGTGACCAATGCCAATCAGCAAAGTGAAGCACTCAAGCTGGCTCAGGCCGTCTATGACAACCCTACTGGTCAGGATGCCAGTTCACAGGTAGTCATGGTGTTGGAAGGTAGCGGTTCGACCAGACAGCGCATGCTGTTCAGCTATGCGCTGGATAAGGGCAATGCCGAGCGGTGGACACTACTCCGCTTTGTGAAACCGAACGATGTGGCAGGGACCGGCCTGCTGACCAAGGATTATCCCGGCGACGAGAGTGACCAATGGCTGTATCTGCCTGCTCTGGAGCGGGTTCGTCGCATCGCCTCATCGAGAAAAGGCGGCCGGTTCGTTGGTTCCGATTTCTACTATGAAGATTTATCCGACCGGGAAGTTTCCATGGATCACCACCGGATTATCGGCAAGGACAAGGTCGGCGGTGCCAGCTGCACCTTACTGGAAAGTATTCCGGTCGATAAATCCAACTCGGTTTACAGCAAACGCATTCTCTGTATTCATCCGGGAATTCTCGTGCCCCTGCGCATTGACTACTACGAGAACAACCGCAAAGAACCCACCAAAAGACTTCAGGCGAGAAAAATCAAACGGGTTCAGGGCTACTGGACCATTTTTGATAGTACGATGTACGACCTTCAATCTGGTCGAAGCACCAAGTTAATCACTATTGATATCAAATACGATCAGGGTATTCCCGAGACACTCTTCAGCCAGAGAGGGCTGTCTGATGACAGCCGGGAAATACCATTCCGCCCTCAGAGCGAAGACAGCCAGGAAGATTGACATGAAAACAACTGACCGCGGATTAGCGACGCTTTTTGCCACCCTGCTGCTGACCCCTCTTGCATCTCCAGTCAGCGCTGAGGATTTTAATCTGCTGATTATTGAAGAGGAACCGGAGGAGCTGTTGATCCTTGACGATCAAACGGATTTGCCCAATAACAGCCAGACTTCCGACGACGCACTAATCCTTGATTCCGGTGAGGACGAAAACGGATTATCCATTGAGGAGGACGACGACACCCCCACCGAGTCACCCCGATTCACGAGCTACACCACTGAAAAATCAGCGGGGCCAACTGTCAAGCTGAACCGGTTATGGATCGAGTACGGACACTTTACCCAACAAAGTGCCGACAAGAACTACCAAGGCTACATGCACGGTCTGGCCACGGCCGAATGGTCGCCATCATCAGCGTGGGAATTCCACGCCTCGGTTCGTGCGGATGGCTACAGGGAATCCGGCAGCAACGACTGGAGTGATTTCCGCCTCGATTACGATGAAATCTATGCACGCCACAAAACAGCCAGCTCTATCTTCACCGTTGGCACTCAGCGAGTACTATGGGGCAGAATCGATGAGTTCCCCCCCACGGATCGTCTGAGTACTCAGGATTTCCGACGGTTTGTGATCGATGACCTCGAGGATCGTCGGCTCGCCTCTCCCGCTATCCGTATGGAGCATTTTTTTGGCGACAGCAAAATAGACTTTGTGCTTTACCCCCACTTCCGTGAAACACAACTGGCTGACAGGGACAGCATCTGGTACCCGGTCAACAAGCGCACCGGTGAAATTCTCAGCCTGAAAACCACCGCTCTAGCAGAAACCATCGTAAAAAATGTACCCATCAAGGAAAATGCCCCCGACTCAGAGGGCGGTGCCGGTATCCGTTTCAGCACACTGGGCTCCGGTTTTGACTATGCACTGACTGTGCAAAAAGGGCGTCAGACCGTACCCTACTTCAGCTATAACCCCGATCGGAATATTATTGAGGGCCAGTACCCGCGCACCTGGATAGTCGGTGGGGACTTCGGCGTTGAAGCCCTGGGTGGCACCGTCAAGTTCGAGGCGGCTTGGCTGAGTGACACACCCGTCACCCGGGTGGATGGCAGCTATACCACGGTTAAAAGCATCAGCTGGGGTGCAGCGCTGGAACTGTTCCCTGGAGACGGCGATGCCAGACTCAATCTGCAGTTGACGGGCGTCAGACTGCTCAGGGCACCAGATGTGATGGACCGCGCGGAAATCTATGCCCTGAATGGTACCTACAACATACCTTTTGCCCAAAATCGCTGGCGAGCCAAATTCCGTTTCAATGTCGGACTTGATAAAAAAGACATCTATTTTAACCCGGAAATCGCCTATACAGGGTGGGAGGCCCAGGAAGTGTATCTGGAGTTTCACTTCTTTGACGGCAGCCTGGGCACACCGGGTGGATTTTATCAGGACAACGGCATCCTTACCCTGGGCTGGCGGGCAGATTATTGAGCAGCCTGGCGTCAGGCCAAATGATCAGGAATTACTGACATCAATAAAGAATTACAGGATTATCGCCAGCAGCTAAGCAATGAGCACCAACCTGTGGCGCTCATTCAGGACGGCATTCTGTTGATCGTCAATGAACCCTTTGCACAACATGCGGGTTTTGAATCACCGGCAGAACTGGAATCAACCCCGTTACTGGACTTGCTGGAGGGGCTGACCAAGGAGCAAACCCGCGACTTTCTGGCAAGCGCCAGCCACACTGATAAAAATACCCGCGATGCTCCCCGAACAAAAGTTACCTTGCGGCGCAATGATGGCACTCGCCTTCCCGCGGAAATTCATGCCCACCAGGACAATCTGAACGGGGAAAAAGTCGTCAAGCTTTACCTGCTGACAGCAGACGACCTAACACCGTCAAGGCGCATGCTCAGACTGCCCTGGAAACTGTATTTCTGCCTGCTTGGCCTGTTACTGATCGCGGCATTGCCCAATCTTTTACTCCCGAACCTGAACATCAATAACGCGCCCAGAACTTACCTTCCAGCTGATGCGCCCTCCGTTCTAATCGACCAACAGATACGCGAAACTTTTCCCGATGACGAAGTCATCGTGATGCTGTTTGAAGGCCTGGCGATGTTTTCAGATGACTTCCTGCTGGCGTATCACCAACTGTCCCAGTCGCTGTCTGCACACCCCCTGATCGACAGCGTGATCGGGATCACCCGGCAGGACCACATCAGTGGCTCCGCTGACGGATTTCTGGTCGAGCCGCTTATCAATATCGAAACCCTGGCAGACACTCTGCCCGCAGAGCGCCGCGAACGAGCACTCTCGGACCGGTTTGCCATGAACTCCCTGATCGCAGTTGATGGTTCGGCGATCGCACTCGTAGTGATTCCCCAGGCATTGGATGACAGCTTTCGCCACCTGGCACTGGAGCAGGAAATTGTCGCGCTGGTTGAGGAAAATCGACTGGATGGTTACCTGACGGCAATGGCTGGCGAAATCGCCACCGATGTGGCCCAGATGCGGGCCATACTGCGCGACAACATGATTTTTATTCCCACCACTGTGTTGGTCGGTTTGATCCTGATCTGGTGGCTGTTTCATCGCTGGATGGCCGTCATCATTACCGGTATCGTCACCGGAGCGGTGGTCAGCTCCACCATTGCTTTCTACGTCATCTTTCGGCAACCCTTCAATTCCATTGCAGGCATTATTCCACCGCTGCTGTCCGCGCTCACGATTGCCGCCCTGGTGCATTTTTTCAATGCGCTGCAGTACGCCTCCAGGCGAGGCCTGTCCGGCAACGACAGGGTGCAGTCCGCCCTGTCACAAATCCGTCGACCCGCGCTGTTCAGCGCCCTGACAACGTCTGCCGGACTCGCCTCGCTCGGGCTGAGTCCAATTCCTCCCATCAGCACTTTCGGACTCACCGCGGCTGCCGGCGTCTTTCTGATTTATCTGATTGTCATACACCTGCTGCCACCAATCTTCTCCCGCTACGACAACCGGCAATGGCCCCACCATAAAGCCGGACTCGGGTTGATGGATGTCATGGTGAAAGGGCTGTTCCACACCGGCATTCGCTATCCGATATGGGTGTTGGGTTTTATCCTGGCGATCCTGGTAGCGACGATCCCTCAGATATTCAAGGTCGACGTGGAAACCAACATTCTCGAGTTTTTTCCTCCTAGCCATTCGCTTCGTCAGGCAACAGAGCACATTGAGAAAAAACTTGTCGGCACCACACCACTGGAAGTGTTCTTCAGCTCCGACCAACCGGACGCGCTGATAACACCGGAGGCACTACAGGACATAAGGGGGTTTCAGAACTGGCTGGGCCGACAACCGGAAGTGGACAAGAGCATGTCGGCAGCTGATTTTGTGGAAGAAATGCACTGGGGTTTTCACGAAGAGAACAACAGGTTCAGGAAAATTCCGCAGAATGCAGACCTGATCAGCCAATATCTGTTTATTTATGACGGCACAGATTTGTATGACTTTATCGGCCGGGACTTCCGCCGGGCACGGGTTGCCATCAACGTCAATGTACACGGTGCAAATGAGATTGGCGACCTGATGGAACGGATTGGTTATTACCTCACGGCAAGCCCGATAGCCGGAGCGGATTGGGAGCTAGCGGGAGCCGGAAGGATGTTCGCCGATCAGGAAGACCTGCTGGTCAAAGGTCAGATATACAGTCTTGGCGGGGCCCTGTTACTGATTTTATTACTGATGCTGGGTCTGTGGCGATCTGTTCAGGACACGCTCATTTGCATGATTCCAAACATCTCCCCCATCATCGTTATTTTTATCATCATGGGATTTCTGGGCATCTGGCTGGACATGGCCACAGCGATGATTGCCAGCGTAGCGGTAGGTATCGCGATTGACGATACCATCCACCTGTACCACGGTTTTATCGACCGCATCAGACAGGGCCACAGCCCTGTCTATGCCCTGGCACGAACATACAGCCTGGCAGGCCGTGCAGTGATGACAACCACCATCATTCTGTGCGCCCAGTTCAGCTTGCTGATGGCCAGCGCTTTTGTCCCTATGGGACATTTTGGCATACTGACCAGTATCGGCCTGCTCACCGCACTACTGTTCGACCTACTGTTACTTCCCGCCCTGCTGATTACGATCTATCGAACCAAGCGCATTATCAGCTCCAACTAGTTTTTCGCTGTTAATGTTGCCAACAGCTTTTCTGCTTCGGCTCTCTCGGAGAAGTCTTTTTTCTCTGACAACAATCTTTGCAAGGTCTGAATAGCCGCCTCAGCATTCCCCGAAGCATGGTCAATCATGGCACTGTGGTAATACATCGCCGGACTGCCCTTGCCATCGGCGAGGGCACGCTCGATGGAACGCTGCGCCTTGACCAATTGATTGTTTTTCAATTGCACTATAGCCAGGGTATCGAGTGTTGATGGTGACCGGTCGCTGAGATCTACAGCTTTCTCGGCATGATCCAGTGCTTTTTCGGGATCAGAGTCACGTAACAACCAGGCGAGATTATTCAACACCACAACGCTCTCCGGAGCGTCCTGCAGGGCGGCGTGATACTGTTCTACAGCCTTGCCCTCTTCACCCTTGCCAACATACAGGCTCGCCAACTCATGCCTGACCGCAACATCCTTCGGATGCTCACTGAGCCAATCCGTCATCATCCCTTCTGCAGCATCTCTATCTCCAGCCAGCCAGTGCTGCTGGGCAAGAAACAACATGTTTCGGCTGGTAGGCGCTTTTGCAAATACTTTTTCCGACAGTTCCAGCGCACGCGCCCTGTCTCCACCCTCCAGGGCATAGACTGCCTCCAGCTGCATAACCTCCGCATTTTCCGGCGCCAATCTTTTCAAAATGGTGAGGTTTTCTTCTACCGCCGACTGATCTTTCTCTCGGAGAAATATGCGGGTTAGCTCGATACGCGGTTCGATATAGCCGGGAGATATTTGAAGCGCTTTTTCAAATTCTGTTTTTTCCTTATCGACATCATTCAGACCTCGATAGGTCATACCCAGATGATAATGCGGCTGGGGCGCATCAGAACGAAGGGCTATCAACTGCTCAAAGGTAGATCTGGCGGCAGAAAAATCGTTTCGAGCAAGCAGCGACAACCCTTTTACATTAAGAACTTCAGGATTATTTTGTGATGCAGGATCCAGCGTGTTGAGAAGATTTGGCACCTGCTGCGGCTCACCTTTAGTCAGATAATAACGGGCCAGTACAACCCGGGGCTGGGTCGCTTTTGGGTGCGCCTCCATCGCCCGTTTCAGACTTTCCTCTATACCCTGGTCATCTTTTTCCAGTTCAGCCAGGGCTGCCAGTTTCATGAGTGTTGGCAGATTATCCGGGAGCACCTCCAGTATTTTCTGGTAGTAACCTCTGGCAGTATCAAGATCATTATCCCGAATAGACAGGAGTGCCAGCTTGTCATTGGCAGTGACATCGTCAGGGGCTACTGTCAGCGCCTGATTAAACGCGGTCTTCGCCTCAGCGGGTTTATCCTGTGAAAGATAGACCTGCCCACGCAGATTGTGGGGTGCGGCACTATCGGGCATTTTCTGTTCAAAGGCTTCTACTGCAGCCAGCGCCCCATCCACATCACCCTCTTTGAGATAGGCCGTTACCAGCAGAATGTCTGCCTGTTCAAACTCCGGATCAAGTTTGAGCGCTGCCTCAATGTGCTCAAAACTGCTCGCTACCTGACCACTTGCAAGCAACCCTGCGCCCAGTCTGGCTTGCGCTTCCGGGGAATCGGGCTGCAAAGAAGCCACTTTAGCCAAAAGTGTCAATGCCTCCTCGGTTTTACCCTGCTTTATCAGGGCTCCCGACAACAGATTGAGCGCATCCACATCCTCGGGGCTTGCCTCGACAACGGCACGCATCAACTCTTCAGCTTCCGCACCTTCACCCTCTCGCAGTTTCATATTGGCGAGAAGTTTCCTTCCGGGAGCACTGTCCGGCGCGATGGAAAGGTAGCGATAGGCAAAATCTTCTGCCTGTGCAGAATTCCCCAGTTTGTCGTGAGCTGTCGCCAGATAAAATAGCGACATGGGGTAGCGATCTCCATCCGTTTGCGCCAAGTCAAAAGCGCCAGTAGCGGCTTTCATATCACCTTTTCGGAAATGAAGAATGCCCTGTAAATAGTTGGCCGCCGGGCTTTTTGGCGAACGCCTGATCAACACCGCTACATCCTCAGAAGCACCGGTATTGTCCTCCTTTTGCAATCTTACCAGCGCCCGTTTATAGCGGTCTTCAAAGCGATCATCGTCACTGGCCAGCGCTTTTGAGTAAGCAGTTTCTGCAGCATCCAGGTTCAAACTTTGCAGCTCGATATCACCAAGCAGGCTTAACGCCGGGGCGTATTCCGGCGCCTGGTCAAATACATTACCCAACAAACGCCGGGCTTGAGTCCAGTCACCGTCAGACTGTGTACCTTTCAGCTTTGCCTGGGCCACCAGTGCATAGGGAAGTTCCGGGGCCGCTGAAATGGCTTTATCTATCAGTAACGCAGCCTCTTCCTCCTGTCCCCGTGCCAGCAAACCCAGCCCCTGTGATGCGAGCACCATGGAAAGATCAGCACCAGAGAGCGTTTCTACCGACAGTTCCTGCAGAGATTCAAATTGGTTTTGTGAAAGATGTGCCTGAGCAAGAAGAGGCAATACATCACTATCGGGTTGACCCAGTTCATGCGCTGCCTTCAATTCTTTTTCAGCATTGGCGTAGGCTCCTTCGCTGAAATAGTACTCACCCAATAACCATCTTGCCTGCTGGTTGTTGCCATTCTTCTGCAATGCATTTTTCAACTCGATAACGGCAGCATTGTTCCTGCCTTCCGCAAGATAAGCCTCCGCCTTGGCAACCTCCTGATTTCCAGTCATATCACTGGAACAGGCCAGCACAAGACCTGCCACAATCACCAGAAACCCTACCCGAAAAAATCTGCTCATAGAAAATTCCCTTTGTACCTGCCAGAGATAACCGCTTGCTTGAAGATAATTAGCATTATTGCGAAAAATAAAACTGCCTTTTTGATAATAAAACTTCGTTCAAGGTTAAAGCAAACAGGGTTTGCGAACAAATAGATAGTCGTTGATCCGATGGCGGTCAGATGAAATAAAGAAATAAAACCTGTGGAGTGGAGTAAAACGAGTGGAGCAGACGAGTAGCCCGTTATACATTCCAGTCACCCAGCCCAGTCAAAAAAGAACCCGGCAGAAAATCCAGGCAAAAAAAACGGCGACCAAAGGTCGCCGCTTTCATACTCACACTTACTTACAGAATAGATCAGGCAGACAGGCTACCGTTTACTTTTCTGCGACGAACCAAGCCCATCAACAACAGGCTGGCTGCCAGCAAGCCCAAAGTAGCAGGCTCAGGGATGTTTTCAGTGGCCAGAATCGCAAACTCGAGCTGGAAGCTGCTAGTCTCATTCTCCGCAGTAACAAAGCCAATGCAGTTGTCACCAGCGCCGGCTGCATTGCAAGCCTCTTCAGAAAGAGGAGCCAGACCCAGTGCTGCAACGTATACGTCGTAGGTGAAGCCATCAACCGAGAATGAATCGATCAGGAAGGCCAATACAGAGCCGTTGTTAAAGGCTTGTGCCGTTGCCAGACCAATCAAGTCGCTGGTGAGCGCGAAAATATCACCACAGCCGAATCCGTTGAATGGAACACCCGCCGGGCAGGCACCGGGATTGCCGGGGTTATTGGTTGTTTCGGTAAAGTCCACACCGAAAGTCACTTCCTGAATCTGGTCAGGGCCGCCACCATTGGGGGTCAGGACAACATAATCCTGTGCTGCCGTGCTTGATAGAGATGTACCAGTAATCACATAGTTATTGTGGGTAACTACCGGGCCCAGGGCGAAGGCTGTAGCATTCACATCCGTCGAAACCATCAAACCAGTCGCACCACTGCCACTGGTCAGGCTATTACTCGGGGTGGTGCTATCGCCCGCAGTAGGGTTAATTACCAGGCTACTGACACGGTCAAAATCATTGGATTCTGTGCCCCAACTCAGTTTGGTAAAACCATCGACATCAGAAACACCAGAGGTTGCACCTTCTTTTACAACACCCGCGGGGTTGATTGGCTCTACCCACTCAAATTCCTGGGTGTAGTCAAAGGAGGTGATCATGGTTGCCGCTGAAGCGCTGCCCACCATTGCAGCACTGAGGCCCAGGCCTATAGCTAACTGCTTTACAAAATTGTTCGTTTTCATTTATTCACTCCTAGAACCTTACAGTTCCATTGTTTGCCGAAAAGATGACTCTGCGTCTAAACGTCTTTAAAAGTCTTTCTCTGTTTAGAGGATTATCAGATAAAAACTGATTATCCTTTCCGTAATATTCAGCACAAAGCATGCCAAGATTAGAGCACCCTCCAAAAAAAACATTATGTTACTGATATTAAAGGATTTTATTGAGCAATCTTCGTGAGGGTCGAGGCAGACGCTTGAGGAGAACTTGCGGTCTGTAAAGAAACCTGACGGTGCCGGCAGACTTAAAAACAAACGTCTTAGCCTGTTGCCCCATGATCAACCCCTTATCTATACCGGAAGAAATGTGTGCGACAGGGTGAGAGACCCACAAGGTTGTCACAGATAGTTTTGACCCTGCTTCGCAGGCGGCTCATAATCCGGCCATGACAGATAAAGATACGATCCTGCAATTGGTCAATGCCGGGCATCGCGCGCCCTCCGCCGACAATTCACAGCCTTGGCATTTCCACTGGAACGGCGAACAGCTGTCATTGCGCTACGACCACGCCAGGGTTGCCGGCCGCACATTCCCCCCCGACAACCAGGCAACACTGTTATCGATGGGCGCCGCAGTGGAGAATATCGTCAATGCTGCGCAGCAGATGGACCTGAAAACGGAGATTCACTGGTGGCCCGAAGGTGAAGCCAACCGGTGCTACTACGCTGCCTTGACCTTTAAACCATCACCCGTCAAGCCTCTGCTGGAACGCACCAAACAATACCCATCGATTCGTCATACCAATCGCTTCCCCTACAAGAACAGGCCTGTTACCCAGGATGTCTTGGACATGCTGAGGAAGCTTTCAGAGGGCGGCGCCAGACTGATAACCATCAATGAACCCAGTCAGATCAGACAGGTCGGGCAACTGGTTAAATCGGCCTCGGAAATTCGCTTTCAGACCAGAGAGGTTCACGAGTGGCTGATGGCCAGCCTGCGCTTTTCCGAAGATAGTGTAAAAGAAGCTGACGGACTGGATTTAAAGACGCTGGCACTACCGCCAGGCGGCTCGTACCTGCTGAAGTTTATCGGTGACTGGAATCGTATGAAAGTGCTCAACCGCTTGGGCATCTACAAGTTTCTGGCAACAGTGGATTCAGCACCTGTCGCTGGCGCACCGGCACTACTGGCGGTGATTGCCCCGCCGGATGCCACCGGCGCACTTGATGCCGGAATGTTGCTTAACCGAAGCTGGAGCTACCTCAATGGCCAGCATATCGCCGCTCACCCGTACTATGTAATATCTGACCAGCTGGCGAGACTGTCCACCGACACGGTCCCATCTGATCTTGTTGGCGCAGCCACAACGCTGGCAAGCAACTGCAAAAGCACACTTGGCTTATCCGGGGAAGAAAGTCTGCATATGCTGCTCAGGATTGGCTACCCCAAAAAGCAGGCGCCCCCCTCCTCGCTGCGATTACCGATCGAAAAGGTTTTCACCGATACCTCTACCCGATAACCAGGGAAAATCGGGCAATCCTTACCGGATACCGAGCCTTTTTCTGGCAATGAATAAACCAAGTTTTTGTATCGGGTTGGCATTTCCCCAGGGTCGCCAGGTTGTTTTCAGGCAATTGCGGTAGGCATCAAAGTGAAGCCCGTAGGGGGCCGCAAGAATCTTCCCGCGGTTGAGTAGAACCTTGAGCGCATGGGTGGCGGCAACGCCTGCACAGAGTTCGCAGGCCATATTGGTTGACGGGCCTTTGTGGGCTGCCAGGTCGACCCTGCTATCATCCACCAGATAGGCAGACTGTAACATGGCAGGTGACAGTCCCAGCAAAAAATGCAGGAGCTGCTCGTTTTCTGACAACCCTTTCATTCTGAAGTATTGCTCGAAAGTCATTTTCCCCGGCATAAAGCAAAGCAGGGCAACCCCCATACCGAGAGGTGCCGCTGTAATAGCCGGGATACCCTTGTCGGCACATGCAGCGAATACTGCCTGCCTGATATTCAGAGCAAAAAAATCCAGCCCATCAACATAGAGGTCGACACCGGCGAGAAACTCGTCGAGGTTATTGAGAGCCACCCCCTCGGGAAAGGTCTTTATGTCGAGCTCGGGATTGATAGCCGCCGCCATCTCTGTCAGCACTTCAGCCTTGGCCCTTCCCAGGTTGGGAATGGTCGCTCCGACCTGACGATTAAAATTAGCCAACTCGAAGATATCCATATCAGCCACGTGGAAGCTGCCGACGCCCAGCCTGGCCAGGGAAAGCAGATGACTACCGCCTACACCACCCAATCCGGCAATAGCAATTCGCCTGGCGGAGAGCAGCAGCTGCTCAGCCTCTGTCACCCATCCCATATTGCGGGAAAATGCTGTTTGATAATCAAAGGCCTCTGCCAAACCTCGCTCCCCCGCCAAAACTCTATCTACTTATTATCTCTGACAACAGCTGTCCGGCCGAGGCAACAGGCTATAACTGTCGTCTACTGATTCACAACTGACGCCTGATAACCACTGTTCACCATAGGGTAAATCGCTTCATACAGCCCACGCAAATTGGGCAGCATTCCTTTAATTGCCTTATCAGTCGTTGAGAAATAGGGCGCTCTAAGTCCGTGATAATCAACCTCTCCTCCCACCTTTTCAAAGTCAATTCCGGACTTCGCCAACAAACGGGGCAGAAAGGGTTCCATCATCGCAAATGCCATGGTCATACCAGTGATTTCTGTAAGAGAAGTTGCCGCCAGGTATGCGGCCACCGAAATCAGGGAAAACGTACGGCGCTCATGAAATGAACAATCGATTGCATCCAGATCACCGAAACGGGTTCGCCCCTCCCCCGCACGCCGCCTGAAAGCTCCGTCAACAGCCAGCCTGGAAACCTCACAAATCGTCTCGCGATTGAGATGGAGGCTGTCGAGAAGCTTTCTGTCCAGCTTATCACCACAAAAAGCCTCCATCGGGAGATGTGAAATACCCTTATTGCCGGCAGGCACCAACCTCACACAGGCAGCACCCCTATTGGTTGCCTTGTGTCTCACCAGGCAGTGCAAGGAGATATCATCAAAGGCATCCCATTCTTTTTTGGCGGGGAAGCGGTCTATCGGTTCGTATTTGAATTCTTCGCAATAAACACGGTATCTGATGCTATACACTTCCGCTTTCTGCTCGGGAGTTGCAGCATATTCAACGGTGAAATAACGTTGAAAATCCTCGGCTATGGACAACATACTTTCGTTCATAATGCTTCCCTGTGACCCTTGTCAGATCAGCTCTTCATCCTGCAGCAAGCTCTCACTGGTACTTTCTCACTACACTACAGTAAAGCACAACATGCTCTTTCCAGCGAAAACCCGCTCCCCGCTTCTCCAATCACCGCAAAGTAAGCATGACTCATACGCCAGAACCAATAAATACAGATTACCCCCCCCCGAAGATTAACACCCATTATGTGAACTGTATCACTTTCCGGGCCCAGGAAAGACAACCTCTGTTAACGGCTCCACCTAACGAAGCACATTCCGGCGAAGTTCATCGATCAAGCCAGTTACTGCCGAGTCCAGCAGCTGGTAGGTATTTTCAAACCCCTTGACGCTGCCGTAAAAAGGGTCGGGGATTTCCGGTTGCTCAGTCTCCGGGCAAAAAGAGCGAATCAACGCCAGTTTGTACACGAACTCATCAGGGCACACCTGCAGCAGGTCCCGATAATTGTCCTGATCCATCGCCAGAATGTAATCAAATTTTTCAAAATCCTTGGCAACAACCCGCCTGGAACGGCCGCGTTTCAGTTTAACGCCAAACATACGGGCTACCTTTCTGGCCCGCTCGTCAGTTCTCTGGCCGGCCATACCGACGTGAGTCCCGGCAGAATCGACCTTGACCATGCGCTGCATGCCATGTGTCTTAAGTGCATGCACCAGAATTCCTTCCGCCAGAGGTGAGCGACAAATGTTATGTCGACAGACCATCAATATGGCCACCCCCCTCATAGGCGTGCCTCGTCTGGCTGGCCGACATCACCGCTTTCCGCTGGTCTCAGCAGGCTGGCAAAAATATACAGATAGAAAATCCAGCTCACTCTGGCGGAGTCCAGTGGTGAACCGAACAGACCAAAGACCGCGATAGCGATGACACCCACAGAAAATGCGACATACAGTGGCAATGTATTCTGTGGCAGGCATGGCACCAGTGCCGCAATGAGGCAGAGCAGCAAAAACAGCCCCAACCCGATCCAGCCATTGTCATACCAGGACTGCACGTAAATATTTTTGATATGCCAGGGCAAATGCGCAAAATCATTGTAGAAAAACCAGTGATCAAGTCCTTCGGCAAACCCACCGTTGATGAGCAAATTTTCATTACCGGAACCAAATGTCACGTCGTCCAGTTCAACTACTGTGTCCCTGGAAAAGTTTTTCAGGTAGAGGGTCGTAGGCCAGCGTGCGAGCCGTGACCGCTTCCCCACATTGGCTGAATCCAGGGTGGTCGACACCGTTGTGAAATGATTGCCCGTGTCCTCAAAGCGTATGGAAGACGCGTGGCAGTTTGCCCGAAAATTACTGGCAAAAATCAGGTTTCTCTCACAGATAAACACCGCGAGGCGTGCTTTATCCGGCGCCCTGACCCGGAGCTGCACAGTGTATTCAGTGTCCGGCCGAACAGGAATTCGCTGACCAAAGGCGAGATCTTCACCGGGTCCAAGCCGAAGATACGCATTACCATCGTCGCTCTCGATGGAAAAGCTGCCGACAGCACTCACCTTTTCGGGAAAGAGGTAGGCATAGTCCGCCGGGAATGAGCCAACCCCGTTACCCAACAACCTCGCTCGCCAACTACCGGAACCCGCATCCACAACGTTTTGCCAATGACCCAACCGGGAGTCCAGGTCGCTGGCCACCGTGTCCATACGCTCGTTGAATTTATAACCACCCAGTGCCACCGCAAAAATGCCCGGCAACATCACCAACAGCACTACCGCCAGAAACTGATTGAAGTATGGCTGCGTCCGGAGCCGGACAAACAGAACCATCGCCAGTACATAAAACAGCAATTGTGCCAGACCAATGGTCAATGCGTGCTCGGCTGAACGGTCTACCCAACGGCTGTCAAAATGTGCACTGATGGCGACAAACAGAAAAAGACTGCCGGCAAGCACCCAGCAAACCACCCCCAGCGCTCTGTGTCGCTGCGCCAACCAGCCACCGACCAACGCAAAAACAGCCAGCCCGGCAAAAGCGGCAAGGGCATAGCTGCCACCGCGTGAAAATGACAACCAGGCTGCCAGTATCCCTACCACCAACGTGACGCTGATCAACAGAGAAGGGAAGCCACTCTGCCTGATTCCCGCGCGCCAGCGGCACACCATGGAAAGCACTGCATAGGCAACACAGCCAACAAGGAAGCTCACATAGGTTGCACGGGTAAATCCCACCGTGGCGCAATAGGCCAGTGCGCAAAATGCCACCAGCGCATAGATTTTCACCACCCGTCCGGAGCCATGAAAAATCCCGTACAGGGTCACCGGTAAAAGCAACAGCACAATGCCGTCAATCACCTCACCACCGGTGTGCATATCTGAAAAAATGCCGGTGGTTCGATAGGCCGATGCCAGATCAAGCAGCGAATTGACCACGTGATACCAGGCACTCCAGGACAACAGCACACCAAGCGTGCCCCGCTCCCAGAGCACTATCACCCCCAACACCAACGCTGCCGTACAGAACCCCGCCACCAGCCAGTTAACAGTCCGGTGGCGGGCACGGCTGAACACATTGAGCCAGAGAGGAGTCAACAGTAGCGCCCAGAGCATGCCCCTGATCAGTTTGTAGCCATATTCCGGCAAATAATACGGGTTACCGGTAATACTCTCGGGTGGGAACAGGAACACACCCCAGGCGGAAAAACCGGCCAGTACAACCGCACAATAGGCTGCAATCAGCAGCAAAGCACCCTTGCGATGGGCCAGGCGCAGATCAAAACGTCCGGACAATAGTGCGAACGCTATTGTCGTCAGCATCAACAGATCCAGTTCATTGAACAGAAACCTGCCCGTATAGGTGGCAAGGTCCAGGCTGACCGTCGCAACCGGCAGCACCAGCAACCAGAGGCGTGGGACAAAAAACAGCAGCACCAGGTAAACCAGAGCGACGGCAATCGATATGTTCCCCACCAGCGGGAAAGACAGAAACGGACACAGTGCCAGTAGCAATAATGCCAGGCCTGCCAGTTTGCCAAAGATATTGAGGACGGGATTTGGCCCCGTATTTTTTATTGTCCGGTCAGAGGGCATCTCAGCGTTCCATTTAAATACTGTCGATCATTGGGCAGCCGCAGCAGCCTCAAGCAATGCATTGACATACGCTGAGGGGATGGCATAGCTGATGGCAGAGGGATTGTGCAGCATCGCTTCTTTTGATTCTTTGACAAACACACTATTGATCACGGCAACGACCCTGCCCGTCTCGACATCATAAACCGGGCTGCCGCTACTGCCCGGGTAGGCTGTTGCATCAAGCTGATAAACCTCAAAAGGCTGGCGGGCACGTTTGATTTGCGCGGCCGTCAGCGTGGCAGAGGACATGGCAGGCATCACGATAGGAGTTACTGCAGACACAATACCCCGATGCGTGACTGGCTGCAGCCCCAACACCAGCCCAATGGGGAACCCGGTAAAGGCAACCTCTTCACCCTCCCGGAGGGTGCGAGAACTCTCCACCACCAGCGGTGGAAGAGCGGGGCCGGCAATCTCCAGCAGCGCGAGGTCGTGGGCTTCATCTGTTCGAATCAGGTTAGCAGGGTAGACGCGGGAGGCTTTACCTTCACCGCTAAACACCGCCAGCAACTCTTTTTTTTCATTATCGAGTGGTTTCTGGATGACATGGAAATTGGTCACCACCTGTCGGCCATTACCCACCACAAAGCCGGTACCGCGAAAAGTCGGCAGTTGCCCCCGACCATCCGGGCCCTTGTTCGGGAAGACCGTGCCGATGCCGACCACACTGCCCTTGATCTTGTCGATGGTATCCGGTAACCCGGCCACGACCTGACCGGCCGGCATCAGCGATAAACTGCACAGCAAAAGCAGATAGCGTAGCAATAACCTCATGAGCTGGAATCCCCGACCACCCGTATTGAACTTTGGCCACAGGTTACGTGCATTTGATAAAAATCGCTATAATCCGGCATCTTCCGATAAACCGGGACAACTCAACGAACGGATTGCGGCCACCATGTCAGACCTTCTTCACCAACTCATCAGTCATCAGTCCATGCGAACACCTGATGCGATGGCGCTGTATTTCAAGGATCGTCAATTCAGTTACCGTGAGTTGCAACAGCAGATCGACGCTGTCTCATGCGGCCTGCTATGTGCAGGCCTGAATCGCGGAGAACGGGTCGCAACCTATCTGCCAAAAGTGCCGGAAAATGTCTTCGGTCTGTTTGGTGCCGCCCACGCCGGAGGGGTGTTTGTCCCGGTCAATCCACTGCTCAAGGCCAACCAGGTAGCCTACATTCTGCGCGACTGCAATGTCCGAATACTGATCACCTCGGCACAACGGCTGGAGCAATTGGCTGCGGTACTAGAGGAGTGCCCCGATCTGCGGACTGTGGTGGTTATCGACGACAAACCCCGACCACCATCAGTAGCAGCAACGCATTATGCCCTGCTCGGTTGGGACAATTTCCTCAGCAGTCAGAACGGCCAACCGCCCCACCCACATATCGACAGCGACATGGTGTCCATCCTCTATACCTCGGGCAGCACCGGTAACCCGAAAGGCGTCGTACTCTCCCATAAAAACATGGTCACCGGCGCCAGAAGCGTTGCGACTTATTTAAATAATCACCCAGATGACCGGCTGCTGGCGGCCCTCCCCTTCAGTTTCGATTACGGACTCAGCCAACTCACCACCGCATTTTCGGTGGGCGCCTCGGTCGCCCTGATGGATTACCTGCTGCCCCGGGACATTATCCGCAGCATTCAGCGCTATAACATCACCGGCCTGGCGGCTGTCCCGCCACTGTGGAACCAGCTGGCGCAGCTGGAATGGCCCGAGGAAACTGCTCGCTCACTGCGCTATATCACCAATAGCGGCGGTGCCATGCCGGGGGCCACCACCAACAGACTGAGAGCTGCCCTGCCCGATACAAAGATTTTTTTGATGTATGGGCTCACCGAAGCATTCCGGTCCACTTTTCTGCCACCGGAGCAAATCGATCAACGCCCCGACTCAATTGGCAAGGCGATTCCCAACGCCGAGGTTCTGGTAGTTCGCCCGGACGGCACACCCTGCAACGCCGGGGAACCGGGCGAGCTTGTCCACCGCGGTTCACTGGTGGCCATGGGCTACTGGAACGACCCGCAGAAAACCGCTGAGCGTTTCAAACCAAGCCCCGGCCAGCCCACCGGCATCCCCCTGCCGGAAACCGCAGTATGGTCGGGCGATCAGGTGCGCAGGGACGAGGAGGGTTATCTGTATTTCATCAGCCGACTGGATGAAATGATCAAAACTTCCGGTTATCGGGTGAGTCCCTCAGAGGTCGAAGAGGTCGTCTACAACCTTCAGGGTATCAGTCAGGCTGCCGCTCTCGGGCTACCTCATCCAATGCTGGGGCAGGCCATTTTGCTGGTGATAACAACACATGGCACAGTAACGGCATCAGAAGTCCTCCAGCACTGTAAAAAGGAGCTGCCCAATTTCATGGTGCCCCAGCAAATCGTTATCCTTGAGCAAATGCCTCATAATCAAAATGGCAAAATAGACCGAAAGCATCTTGCCACTGAATACCGCGACCTTTTCAAGGAGCCTCAGGCGTGAAAAAAGCATTACCGGAACATGTACCGATGGATCAGTTCAAGGTGATAGACAACTGCCTTCAGGTGGGTCATGTAGCTGTGGACAGACTTGCCGAACGGGTGGGTCAAACACCCTTTTATGCCTATGACCGACAGCTCATGACAGATAGGGTAGCCGCACTGAGAGGCCAGTTCCCTGAAGATATCCATTTACACTACGCCATCAAATCTAACCCGATGCCTGCCGTTGTTCAACACCTGGCGGGACTGACTGACGGACTTGATGTGGCGTCCCTGAAAGAACTTCGCGTGGCACTGGATACGGGCACCAGCCCACGCAATATCAGCTTTGCCGGACCGGGCAAAAGCGATGCCGAATTGAAAGCGGCGGCAGCGGCGGGCATTATTATCAATCTTGAATCCGCCGGGGAAATGGAACGGCTGGCGACCATCTGCAACCAGACCGGGCACCGGGCCAATGTCGCGGTGAGAGTTAACCCCGACTTTGAACTGAAAACCTCCGGCATGAAGATGGCCGGCGGCCCGAAACCGTTCGGCATTGATGCTGAAGAAGTTCCCGCTGTGCTGAAGCGGCTTGGGCAACTCGACCTCGCCTTCCAGGGCTTCCACATTTTCAGTGGCTCACAGAACCTGCGACCGGACGCCATCATCGAGGCTCAGACAAACACCTTTGCTCTGGCACTGAAACTGGCCGATCACGCCCCGTCGCCTGTCCAGTGGCTGAATATCGGCGGCGGCTTTGGCATTCCCTACTTCCCGGGAGAACAACGACTCGACCTCGGCCCTGTGGCGGATAATCTTGCTACCCTTCTGGCCCGCCACAGGGCCGATCTGCCGGAAGCAGAAATTGTTGTTGAGCTGGGCCGCTACCTGGTGGGTGAAGCCGGCGTCTACGTCTGCGAAGTCATCGACCTGAAAAAATCCAGGGGTGAAACCTATGCGGTGACCAATGGCGGGCTGCACCATCATCTCGCCGCATCGGGCAACTTCGGTCAGGTGATCAGAAAAAACTACCCGGTCTGCATTGGCAACCGGGTAACAGGCGATCCGCTGACACCGGTAAATGTGGTAGGGCCGCTGTGCACCCCACTGGATATACTCGGGGACAAATACGCACTGCCGCCCGTTCAGATAGGCGATCTGATTGTGGTTTTTCAATCTGGCGCCTATGGCTATACCGCCAGCCCGCACCACTTTTTAAGCCACCCTGAGCCGGTTGAGGTCCTGGTCTGATCGCCCGACCAACATCGACTACAGCTTCGGGTGATAAAAAATCTGCACAACCTGTCACACCACTACTCAATTCCGTACTGAGCTGGCAGAATGCTATCCGGCAGGTTGAACGCCCTGGATTCATGACAAAAATGGAACACCCTCTATGAGTTTGCAAGCGGACATCATTCAAATTATCAATGACGTACTTATGCTCGACGGACAAACCACTGAGTTTGACAGTGACACCGGCCTGCTGGGATCCATACCGGAATTTGACTCTATCGCTGTGGTCTCTCTGGTGACTGCGCTGGAGGAAGAATTCGGCTGTGCTTTCGACGATGACGAACTCAATGCCGATGTGTTCGCCACCATCGGCAGTCTCACAAAAGTCGTCGAGCAAAAGCTGGACTGATGACTCCTTCCTGCAGGCTCGAACCCGCGTATATCGCCGGGGGCAGAGGCAAACTGTTCTCGCTCCACTGCGCACCTGCAGCTCGAAATGACCGTGCAGAATGCGTGATTGTCGCCCCCTCCTTTGCCGAGGAAATGAACCGTTGTCGCTATATGCAAACTATGCTGGCGCAGCAACTTGCCGGCCACGGCATCGCTCTGCTATCCGTTGATCCCTTTGGGACCGGCGACAGCCAGGGCGAGTTTGTAGAAGCCGACTGGCAACAGTGGATCAGGGATATCATCACCGCAGCAGACTATGCCGGGCAGCTCGGCTACCGATCTGTCACCCTGCTGGGTATCCGCCTCGGTGCGCTGCTGGCAGCCGCCGCCGCACCCGAGGTGAAAAACCTGCAACGGCTGGTCTTCTGGCAACCGGTCAGCAACGGCAAGATCGCTCTCAATCAGTTTCTGCGCATCAAGATTGCCGCCGCCATTGGCCGCGACGAGGACGGCGGTACCACTGCTCAGTTTGAAGAAGAGCTCAACCGGGGGAACAGTATCCAGGTGGCGGGCTATGATGTTTCTCCTGCGCTTTTCAGGGGAATCCAGGCTGCTCATTTCGACCAATACCTCTCACCCATCACCGCACCGATCAGCTGGTTTACGGTACTGGCCAGTGAAGAGCGGAGCACCCCCCGCGCCGATTTGAAAACCATCGAACAATGGCGCTCCGAGGGAAAACAGATTGAACATCTGACCAGTATAGGCCCCGCCTTCTGGCAGGCTCACGAACGGACCCTGGCACCCAATCTGGTGAACGAGACCATCAGTCATCTGACCGGGGCACCCCAACATGAATGAGCACGCCGTTGTTTTCCCCTGTGAAGAGGATGCTCTGTTGGGCATCGTTCACGCGCCGGACCAGGCTGGAACCACCGGCGTGGTAATCATTGTGGCCGGCGGCCCTCAATACCGGGTAGGCGCCCACCGCCAGTTTGTTGTGCTGGGCAGGGAACTGGCTCGACAGGGCATTCCGGTATTGCGCTTCGATCATCGGGGAACCGGTGACAGCAACGGCTCTTTTCGCGGGTTCCTCGACATGGATGCCGATATCCGGAATGCCATCGACACGCTCTTCAAACAATGTGGCAACCTGAAGCGCGTGATGCTCTGGGGCGAGTGTGAATCCGCCTCGGCCGCCGCTTTTTATGCCTACAGGGATCCCAGGGTGGCGGGCATCTTTATGGTCAATCCCTGGATAAGAACAGAGGCAGGGCAAGCCAAAACCTACCTCAAACACTACTACTGGAACCGGCTGAGAGATCCCCGTTTCTGGCAAAAAATCAGGGCCGGCCAGTTCTCCCTGATGCGCTCCCTGAAAGCCTGGTTACAACTGCTCAGGCATGTCGCCAAAAGCAACGGCGACTCGAAAAAAGCTTCAGACGCCGAAGAGCTGGCGTCGCTGCCCTTGCCCGAACGCTTAACCAGGAGTCTGCAACGCTTTCCGGGAAAGACGTATATTCTGACCAGTGGCAACGACTATATTGCTCAGGAATTCAAAGACTTCACGTATAACTCGGCTATCTGGAAAAACTCCGGGTTGCAGGAGAAAATCTTTTTTAATGAAATGGCCGATGCCGACCATACCTTTTCCCGGACGGTCTGGCGTGCGGAACTGTTCGAGCAAACCGCACAATGGCTGAAAAACCATTTGACCGAAGATTGGCCCGATCAAAAATCTGCGAACACCAACAACGACCACTGACTGACCACTGACCGACCACCGAATAATGTTTGCTACTGCCATCTCGCCAAACCCGAATAAATGGACCGCAAACAAAATGGAGCCCACGCCATGACCACCAGCAATCTGCCGCCACTGCTCAACCACTACCTGGCGGGTTGGTCCTGCTCTGCAGCAACAGCATTTAGCTCAGAAAATGCGCTGGGCAGAATGGTGAAAGCCGCCAACAGCTCACTGCCCGATATTTCAGTCGAAAACGGCACATCGGCCTGTGCCAGCACCGATGTGCTCTATCAGGCATCCAACGGGTCCAGTTTTGCCATGATTGGACAACCGGAATGGACCGAGGAACCCCTGGCCAGCAAAGCCCGCGAAGAGGGCCATGGCGCAGCACTGGCAATGGCCCACGCTGAATACGGCAGCCGCTTTTTACAAGTATTAAGGGGCCCGTTCGCCTTCGCGGTTATCGATACCTCGACGGATACGGTGATGCTGGGTACTGACAGGATGGGCCGTTACCCGCTTTATTACACCGAGATCGATCACGGACTGGTTTTCGGCTCTTCGGCATCCATTGTACTTGCCAATACAACCCCGACTGACGAGGCAGCACAGGCGGCATTGCAAGCCCAGGGCCTGTATGACTACGTCTATTTTCATATGGTACCCAGCCCACATTCGATATTTGGTGGACTAAAAAAATTACCCGCCGGACACCTGTTGCTTTACTCGGAAAACCAGTGCGTCGTCAGCAACTACTTCCGGCCCGTGTTCAGGGAACAATCGCCGGATGGATTTACCAGCCTCGGGGCAGAGCTCAAGACACAGTTAAAAAGTGCCGTTGAGCATTGCATTGAGCCCGATGTGACAGTGGGAGCATTTCTCAGTGGTGGACTAGACAGCTCCTCAGTCGCCGGCATGCTGGCTGAAATCTGTCCGAATAATGCCCATGCATTTTCGATCGGCTTTTCAGCCAAGGGTTACGATGAGATGGCCTACGCGCGCCTCACGGCAAAACACTTCGGCATCCAGCTCCACGAATACTATGTCACGCCGGAAGATGTGGTAAAGGCCCTGCCAATGGTTGCCGCCAGTTATGACGAACCGTTCGGCAACTCCTCTGCCCTGCCCGCTTACTTCTGCGCGAAACTGGCCGCCGAAAACGGTATCCAGTGCCTGCTTGCCGGCGACGGTGGCGATGAGCTGTTTGGTGGCAACGAACGTTATATCAAGCAACGGGTATTTGAAAACTACCAGAAGTTTCCCGCAGGCCTGCGGCACGCATTCATTGAACCGCTCATCAATGTCCTCCCCAATGCCATACCACTGGCTGGCAAGGCAAAAAGCTACCTGCAGCAGGCCAATGTTCCGCTGCCCGACCGCCTTCAGAGTTATAACTTCCTGCATCGCCATGCCGCGAATGAAATTTTCGACGATGAATTTCTGGCGACAGTCAACACCCAGGCGCCGCTCCAGTTACTGAGAGAAACTTACCATCGGGCGACTGACGCCAGTACGCTCAATAAAATGCTGTATCTGGACTGGCAATATACCCTGGCGGATAACGACCTCAGAAAGGTCAGCCACATGTGTGAACTGGCTGGCGTGGATGTCGCTTATCCCATGCTGGATGACGGTCTGATTGACCTGTCATGTCGGGTACCGAGCGACTGGAAGATCAAAGGCAACGACCTGCGCCATTTTTACAAAGCCGCACTGAAGGATTGGCTGCACGACGACACCATCAACAAGAAAAAACAGGGCTTCGGCTTGCCGTTTGGGGTATGGATGGAAACCCATAAACCGCTTCAGGAAATGGCCTATGACCATCTACTGAACCTGAAAAAACGCCAGTTTTTCAAACCCGCGTTTATTGACCAGACCATAGACCTGCACAGAAATCAGCATGCTGCCTATTACGGGGAACTGATCTGGATTCTCATGGTGCTGGAAATGTGGTTGGTCCAGCATCAATAGAAAGTATCAAGAAAAAGTCGATGATCCACAAACACACAACCCAACAATAATGTCAGTTATTTTTGGAAAACATCGCCTTAAAATAATTAACCTAGGACCTTATATAAAGCAACCTATCGCCGGGATCACCAAAACTTCTATTTTCGGGGTCAGTCATGGGCGTATAAAAGTCCTAAGATGGTACTAGTTTACCGATCGCTGGGACAGCATTTGTGTTAAGAAGGAGACCGTCTAGTGGATACACCTGTTAATCTTGTTGTTTTTGCTTCAAGAGAAAGCTTTATAACGATAACTAATACCTTGTCATGTGCCTTAAGAGCAATTCCAGAAGGATCAAGAGTTGATGTATTAATTAATGGCAACAAAGAGCTAGCCTACCAAACGTATAATTGGGCTACTCGCAATATGCCTGAGAACAGACAACTGAATACATGGAATATACCTGCCGGAGACAAAGGTAACGCATGGAATCAGCATATTCATAAAATATGGAAAGGAGATATGGATGTTATTTACATTGATGGCTATGTGCGTGTAACTAAAGCTGCAATCTCCGCAATATCAAAGACTCTAGCCATAAATGCCCCTTCTCTTGGAACCAGTGGCTTACCAACAATCGGGCCCTCTGCTGGAAAACTACGATATAGAATGCAGACGGAGGGAGGCTTTCATGGGAACCTTTGCTCTATTAAATCTGTAGCGCTAGAGCAAATGAGAAATCGTAATATCCGTATTCCTCTTGGTATATATCGTGTTGATGGGCTAATGGGGGCTTTTTTGTCATTTGGCTTGAATAACACTTTGCACACTTGGGATCCGTTTCGATTCGTCCCACTTACTACTGATGCTTCGTGGGTCTGTGATGAAAAAAAGTGGTATCATTTCCGAAACATTATTGCGTGGAAAAATCGCCGAGATCGCCAAGCCCGTGGAGACATCGAGAATGCTGCAATCAAATACCATCTCACGGAATTAAAGTGTCTACCCGAAGCGCTACCTGAAAATATAAGCAAGCTCGTTTCGACATGGAGCAATTCGCGTCCATCAGAGGCACTCACCTTGATCAACCGAAGCTCGCGGCATCGTGCCGCAATGGCATACATAAATAATTATGTATCACCTACACCAAGCGCCTGCACTGCAGATCGAATTTAAAATTTACATACAGCCATCATCTAACAAATCGCCCTGTTTGATGCTGTAGTTCCCTCGTTTTGATGTATACCTTCTGATACTTCCGTTTATAAATGGACGATTAAAAAAAATCATAAACTTTTTTACACTAGAACTGCTATGGGCAATAAAAGAAAGTCATAAATTCCCGAAACTTTGTCCTTACATTATAAAATGTCAACGTACTACCTATATTAAATAAATTTTTTCTACCCCCTTGATAGTAATAAACTATGAAATAGCTTGACGTTAAAGGTCATAATTTTCTTTATAGGCCGGAATCACCCTTAACGTTAACCACCTTGGTTTCCTAATGCGCCGGTAGGTCTTTTTTAATATACTATTTAAAAAACATTTATCGACCAGCGAACCTATCTTGCTTCTCTCATATTTCAAATAATATTTTTTCAGTTTTTTGTAGAATTCAATATTACCTGTCTCATCAGCCAAAAGAAGCAAATCAATTACAGTAGTTTTTAATGAATCGGAAGTAGGCTGCAGCTTCTTTAATTGACTCATCTGGAATTTTGGTAGCGACTTAACATCACCATTCAGCAGGAATACTGCTGCCATGGTTCGTATACATTTGGAACACTCACCACAGTTTTTATCAATATTTTCCCAGCATACCTGAAGATTTTCAGCCACACTGGGAGACTCTAAAATTGTTTTTGTCTTTTGGCTACGACTGGTTCCGGAGCCGTGATGGACCACTTGAGTTGACTCCGTACTCCACATAGGGTCAGTTAATGGATGAGAACCCCAGGGGAGTAAGTGGTCATAAGTATGTGATGAAGCGACATAAAGGCGCTTCATACCCAGATTCCCCCCTGCAGAAGAGATTAATAGCCCATGAGCAAAACTCCAGCCGATCTCTTTTTTCTCTGTCCAGTCCCGGGCGTTGGTGTCCACTGGGATCAGTTGCTTTCCACTGCTTTCAGCAAATGCTGCCTGGTGCTCAATACGGCGATTCCAGGCTAAATCATCATCGCCCATATCGAAACCACGGAGCATAACAAGATGGGTGATTTCGTCACGCCTGGCGATAAGGGTAAAGGAACTATCAACCCCCGCAGAAAAGAAACTTCCAATATGAGTGAACTGCTTATCGCGATTGCTCAGCTCACAGTTCAATGCGATTTTTTTAAGCTTTGGATTCCACTTGGAATATATCGTTTGTAATTCACTGAGCTGATCATAAAACACCCGGGACACAGCCACACCTGCATCAACCTCTATATCCCGCTGGGAAACCATGGCCTCCAAAAGAGAAATACCGATAAACCACTCAGCATTTATGTATAAGGGAAATTTATCTGGAACTTTAAAAAAAATTAAATCGCCATCAACATAGGCAGATAAAATATTAAACCCATCTTCTTGCTTTATGTTTATATTACTTATAAGCAATTTTTTGTTCATTCAAATAGCTCCTGAGAAAATTCTATAAGAACAATGCAGCTACCATAAGTAGGGGAACTTCTGCTCTGTTCGCCATCTCACCCCCTCTGGCATTAACTTCTTTGTCAAAGACCAGAGAACTGAAAAGACACGAACAAAAAATATATTCAAGCCATATTTTTTTATTAGTGCGCTCTTTATTTCAAGATCAAGATTGCTTTTATCCACACTTGAAAATAACCCGACCATTGAACCCAGTCTTATTTTTTTATATAAACTGAAATCAAAATTATTTTTTAATAACGCCATTCTATCGATGCTTTCCAGGGCAAGCTGTGTTCTTCTGCATTTAAAACAATAACCACAATTTTTTATGGGAACTGCCTTTTCTATGCATACATATATTTCATTACTGAACAGGTCTCTGGATGCAATATACTCAAGCTTTTCTATTCTTCCAGCAATATCCCCAATGGAGAAAAAATGGATTCTTTCGGTATTGAGTAATGGCAAAAGATAGGGGTCCATAATTGACATGTCGTAGTGTTCGAATATCCCTGAGCCTTCAGGCGCATAGGTAGAAGAATAATCGTACCTGGAGATGCCCTGCTGCAATAACAGCGCACAGGCGATATTGCCTATCACATCACGCTGCTGAAAACGCTCTCTGAAAATACGGTCAATATTGCTATCGACTGCGATCAGGGGTTTATCCATGGTCCGCAAGGCACTTTCCGCAACAGCAAACCTTTGCGCAAAAACCTCTTCAACGTTGTTTTTACCATGTTGCCCTGTATTCGCGAATAAATAATACGAATACGGCGTACCATTTTCCGCAGCTTGCAGGGCTGTATACCAACTGTCCACCCCACCACTGAACCCTGTTGCAGGAATTTCCGCTGACTGCGGCCAGGCTGACTCTGGATTGAGCACGTCGATATCAATGTCATGCAAACGGGGGCATAACGCGAGAAACATCTTTTGTATATCCTGTGTCACAGCATCAGCCAGTTGCCTGGACACCTTGCCTTCGACCCTAAGCCCCAAACCCCGCTCCATGGCAAGCCAGACATAGAGAATAAAAAAGGCATCCACTGATTCGAAGTCGATCATGGACTGGAATTGCTTATCTAATTCAAACCAGATGGGTTCACAGCCCTCCACAACGGCATTTACACGTATTTTCTGACCTGTCTGGGTTAAGGTGCTCCCTTTCAAACATATTTCAGTCATGTACACCCCTTACCCTGTTATCAATTTAACGCGTTGCGTGAGATGAGAGTAGTCTTCTCGTATGAGAAAGTCCGCTGTAATTGGGATAAATAATCAGCCAGCCAAAGGGCAAACAGCCCCATATACTTCGACAAATGAAATATCCACTGTTTCATTTCTGACATTTACCCTGCACTCTGGCAGTATTAGCAGTCAAAGCGACTGTCGGCCAGATTACTGACAAAAACCCTTTTACAGGCAGAGGCGCCGTATAATTAATGCGCACTTTATCACCTACTGAAAGCTTACACTCGCGGGTGTTTGGCTTTCTATGGCTCTTTACAGGTTTCTCATGCACAAGTTGACGCAAGTAACGCTGCCCCACTGTTTTGTTTTATCCCTGTTTTCCGTGTTCATGTTATACAGCACGTCAGTTTTTTCAGCGCCTGTCGGCCATGCACCCTGGGTAGGCGATACGCTCAAAGGTGCACCCTGTAAGGGTGGCATGGAGAATTTTGGACCCTTTGACTACTTATTGCGCAACCAGTTGCCCGGTCAGCTGAGCATTGTGGAAAAACATCACTTTAATCCACAAGTAGAGCAACTGATCAAGGGGCAGAACAGTATCTCACCTTTGGGGGACATCGATTACACCCTGATGGCTTGGCCAAACCATCACCGGGCGCTGTACAGCACTATTCGTCATCGCATCAATACATGGCCCGATGGCCATCCATCACATTACACCCCGGCAGAATGCTATCTACAGCGGGCCATTAAGTTCAGCCCCAATGATGCAACTACCCACATGTTGTACGGTATTCTCCTTCATCAGACCGGCCATCAGCAAAAGGCGCTTGAGCTGTACGAAAAGGCCATTGAGCTTGACCCCCACAATCCACAGATTCAGTACAATCTGGCGCTCTTACTGGTGGATCTCAAAAAATATACCAAAGCCAGAACCTATGCCACCAGTCTCTACAAAAGGGGATTCCCACTGCCCGGCCTCAGAGACAAACTGAAAGCGGCCGGGCAGTGGTCGTCGGGCGACAACCAGTAAACCTCAAGCCGGGTTCCTGAACATAGCCAGCAAGCGCGTCATAAATCGCAATGGCGTCTGGTCCCAGGGGGTAAACCGCGGCATCTGCCAACGATCACTTGACTCGCTGGCAACGCCCCACTGGGTAGAGACCGCCCCCTCAAAACCGATGGATTTTACAAAATCGCGGTGTTCCAGCCGATAATCGATCTCGGGCCGACCATTGGGGTAGGCAAAATACCGCACCGGTTTGCCCGTGAGTGTTTCCAGCGCATCTTTTGAAGCCTGAATTTCCTGCCGGGCATCGGCGAGTTTCAGCATGGCCAGGATGGGGTGTGTCTTGGTGTGGGCACCAATCTCGATACCGGCATCGCCCAATTGCTTCACCTGATCATTGGTCAGCATCATATTTTGCGGCAAAGGCCCCACCATAGACTCAATAACACGAATAGCCTCGGCGCGCTTTTCCGGTGGCCAATGCTTTATTTCACGAATAATCTGACCCGCTGCCTGTCTGCGGTGTTGAAAATCGGCCAGATCGTAGGTGGCCAGACCCAGCGAACGCAGATCAAACTCGCCACTCCCGGCAATTCGCAATGCCTCGACCACCGCATCGTTCCACATCAGGCCACCATTGAGGAAGCCCGTGGAAATAAATACGGTGGCGGGTATGCTCCAACGCTGCAATACCGGTAACGCACATTCTGCATTGTTGGCATACCCGTCGTCGAAGGTCACACAAACAGCCCTTTCCGGCAGATCATTGCTGTCCAGTCTGGCAATGGCATCAGACAGCGAAAGCGGATTGAAGTAGCGGGCGAGCAGCTCCATATGCCAATCGAACGTCGCCACTGTCGGCTCGGAACTGCGCATGTAATCACGTTCAGGCAACACGCGGTGGTAGGTGAGAATGCAAACCCGCTGTTTATTTTTTGTCTGCAGCACAAGGGGCAGTGTTCTGGCAACTGCGCTGTACAGCAGATGGTTCATTTATCAATCCTCGGACGTTTGCTCGAAGCCAAGGATTCTGACAGTGTGCGAGGCCGCTAACAACTGTCGGATTTTTTTACGTTTTTGGCCTAAACCACAGCGGACAGAAGGGTTGTCAGGATGTTTTAGATCCTCAAGATATTGGCCTGATTGAACCGTATTAAAGCCCTGACCAGACCTGCCCTGGGGCTTACCCTAAATAGGTAGACACTCCTAGGCTACGCTGGTCTTACTCAAAAACTTGGAGATTAAGCGGTAAAAATATTCATGAATTTCAGGTAAGATGCAAGAATTGGGGCAAAAAGGTCTTTTATATTTCTTATACTCGGTAAAGTTGTTGGGAAAGTAAAAAATAAAAGCCAATTCGGCCATCACTTCGAGATTCTTGACTTTTTGCATTTACATGCTGACCTTATTCGTAATCGCAGCGCGACGACAAATTTTCGGGATGCAAGCCAAGGATGACGCGGTACGCCCCAATATTTTGTTAGACGGTCGTTGCTAGCAATTTGATGGTTTTTCAAGCGATTGCTTTATCCGGCATAATTGGGCTCAGGCTATACACGCGTCTATATCAATATTTAAGTCAGGGGTCTCAGGTACGCTGTATTGGTTCGATCACACCAGACCGATTGAAGCCGTGAACTTAAATGGTATTTATTAGGGACAGTCATGAAGCTGTATTACGCAAAGTTACGGGGTGGTAATTTTGGTGACGACCTGAACCCATGGCTATGGAACCGGTTGCTGCCAGGGGCTTTGAACAATGACGACTCAGAGGTCTTTGTAGGTATCGGAACGATCCTGAATTCGATGTTGGACGACTCGCGGGTGAAAATTGTATTCGGCGCCGGGACAGGTTATGGTCCTCCACCGAAGATTAATCATCTCTTTCGAACCTACTGCGTCAGGGGGCCATTGACAGCACGCAAGCTGGGCCTGGATCCAAAGTTGGCGATCGCAGATGCTGCCTATCTACTTAGGCTTATTGAATTGCCTGCGGTCGAAAAAAAATACAAGGTCTCATTTGTACCGCACCATGCCAGCCTGCCTGATGTTGATTGGCGTGGGCTATGCGAATTGGCTGGAGTACATTTGATCAGCCCCACTGCTAGCGTCGATGAGTTTCTTTCCGAATTGATGGCCAGTGATTTGGTTATTGCCGAGGCAATGCACGGGGCGATCGTCGCGGATGCTTTTCGTATCCCCTGGATTCCTGTGCGATATGGATACCGATCGTTCGATTTCAAGTGGCACGATTGGTGTAACTCGGTTGGGCTTGAATATCAACCGACTGACCTACCGAATTTGTTACAGACGCCGATCCGTGGGGCTGAGACCGTCGCCAGGCTTGCGCGGCTAGGTTTGGGTATGACGGGGCTCGGAAAACAAAGTTGGCGAAATACGCCAGTTTTCCAAAGCGGTAAGCACACGCTCGAAAAAGCCAAGCTGTCGCTGATTGATCTATCGCGTGGTGACAGGGCAATGCTAAGTCCTGAGCCGCTATTCCAAACCACAATGGAGCGTCTGGAAGCGAAGTTGGAAACCCTACGAAATGATCTGAAAACGGGCACCGTTGCGACCGCTGGGAAACTACGAGAGCGCTCCTAGGCGGCTGGCTTCCGCAACACTGTAGCCTTGGTCAAGCACCAGACTGGCAGCTTCCTGTTTAAGCTCAGGCGAAAAAAATCGTCGTTTCCTGATCATCAGACACCTCGCTTATGGTGGCGATATTGCCACCCAGGTGTCCGGAATCATTGAACCACCACAAGTGTTCTTCAGGCAGTTGAATATAAGATAGACTTCAGTTCTTGATAAAATTTGCCAGCCGAACCTAGGGTTTATTCGACCTGATGACTATTACCACTCGTACAGCCATTGGATTCAACATCACCGGCGGTTACCTAACCCTTTCCCTCCAGTTTGTTTCAACCATGATCCTGGCCCGACTATTGACGCCGGAAGAGATCGGTATCTTCAGTGCAGGCTTTACCATCGTGGCGCTGGCTCAACTTTTTCGCGACTTTGGCCTGAATCAGTACATTATTCAGGAAAAAGAATTGAATGAGACGAAAATCAGAACAACCTTCACACTCAACCTGTTGATGTCCTGGACGTTGGGGACTTTGCTATTTATCGCGGCGGGTCTGATTGCCGATTTTTTCCAGGAAGAGGGTATAGAAACGCTGATCAGGATTCTCTCCTTCAACTTTTTTATCATCCCCTTTGGCACTATCACCCTGGCATTGCTGCGTAAGAAAATGCGCTTTCATATCACTGCGGCTATTGGCCTGACAGCTACTCTACTGGGCATGTGCGCCTCATTAACGACGGCCTACACCGGTTCCGGCTATCTCTGCCTTGCCTATGGCGCGATCACCGCGACCTCCAGCACTGTACTTCTGTCAGTTTTCTTCCGACCCAGAGGTATGAGTCTTACTCCCACCCTGGAAGGCGCCAAAAATATATTCAGGTTCGGCTCCATTGTCGGTGCGGGCAACATCATCAACCAGTTTGCCACCAGTATCACTGATGCCCTGATTGCTCGCATGCTTGGGCTCGTGCAATTGGGGTACTATTCCCGGGCCTTTGGCACTTTTTCACTGTTCGATCATATCTTTGTCAGCAGCATCCGCGGGGTCATCCTGCCGCTTTTCTCCCGGGACAACATTCACGCGGGCAAGCTGAGGGATAGCTATCTCAAGGCCGTCACTTATTCCTATGTTTTTGCCTGGCCCTTCTTTGCCTTCCTTTTTCTCTACACGGAAGAAACCATAAGGGTGCTGTATGGCACGCAGTGGGATGCCGCCATTCCACTGGTAAAAATCCTCTGCCTGGCGGGTTTACTGCTGCCGTCATTTCTGTTTGCCGACAACCTGTTCATTGCCTATGGCAGGCCGGGAATTACACTGAAGATCAAGGTCATTTCGAACGTTGCAAAAATCATAATGGTCGGTGGCGCCTGCTTTGTAGGACTGGAAGCGGTCTGCTTGGCGCTGGTGGGATTCTTTATTGTCAGGTTTATCGCCTGCCAGTTTTATGCCAACCAGGTATTTGGCATTGGGATGAAAGATGCCGCAAAACCTGCCGTCCAGGGTTTGATGCCATTGATTTTCACAATATCACCAACACTGGCTGTAAACTCCTTGATGCAGGGGCATATCGAAAGCATTTATGTTCATTTTGCCCTGTTGATGGCATCGGCATTTGTGGGCTGGATCGTTGGTCTCAGGCTTTCCAGGCATGCCTTTTACAATGAAATAACCAGCTTCGCCGGAAAGGGCAGGATATGACAACCATAATCAAGTTCCTGAACAGGAGTCACTGTGTCTATTTATAATCAATTGCGGCTCAGAACCCGCAAGGTATTGCCCCGGCGATTTCATTGTTACTGTATCGGTGCCGCCAAGACCGGTACAACGTCCATCTCCTCCATGTTTAAGGCCCATTTTGATTCAGCCCACGAGCCAGCCATTTCAGAGACCAATCATCAAATCATCAACTATTTAAAAAATGAAATAACGGCTGATGAAGTTCAGTTCTTTATTGAAAAACGGGACAGAAAACTCAACCTTGAAATGGAATCTACCCATTCATTAATTTACATAGCAAAGGAAGTTGTCGGCCTGTTTCCCGACGCAAAATATTTAATTACCGTCAGGGAGCCATTGAGCTGGATCAGGTCCAGAATAAACTTTCATTTCAAAAAACATCCACCGGAATGGGAGGAATATCGCCAGTATTTCTGGATGGACAGAACCCGAGGGTATGATCCGGAGGAGGCCGTTCTCGAGGCCAACCAGTTGGCTTCCCTGGATGCTTATCTGTCCCAATATAATGAACACTACCTGCTGGCAAAGCAGCATCTTCCCGAGGCTGCCAGCCTTTACATCAGAACAGACAACCTGTCTCGGGAATCTGGAGAAATTGCCCGGTTTTTAAACATCAATGCACAAGATATCAATACCTCACACGCCAACTCTGAACCAGAGAAAGCCTCTTTTATAGAGGGCATTGATGAGCACTACCTGACAAGAAAAGTATGGAGCCACTGCAAGGATCTAATCAGGGAGTATTTCCCTGAACGCGTTCCATTTTATTTAGATGAAATACAATAAAGTCTGTTCATAGCAACCAATCTCAAACGGCCTGAGGCAACCATTTATGAAGCTCTGTTACTACCATGACAACGAAGGTAATTTTGGAGACGACTTGAATGCCTGGTTGTGGCCAAAGTTACTGCCTGGCGTTATTCAGGGTATTGCCAGGCACGGGGAAGAATACTACGAGGAAAACAACCGGGAAGCGGCCCTGCTGTATGGAATTGGCACCATACTCGACCAGAGAATTCCCCCTCTGCCAGTAAAATTTATTGCGGGCTCCGGGGTGGGTTATTTCTCTTCACCGGAAATCGATGACAAGTTCAATATCTATTTTGTCAGAGGACCGCAAACCGCAAAAAAGCTGGGTATTGATCCATCGAAAGCACTGACTGATCCCGCTATCCTGTTAAGGGAGTTCATACCCGAAGCTGAAAAAATTCACGAGGTGTCATTGATCATGCATTGTGACACCGCAAAAAGTGGCTATTGGAAGCATATCGCCAATGACTTGGGAATCCACCACATTGATCCAAGGGCGAAAGATTCCCTCATCGTTATTAACGATCTGATTGCCTCAAAATACGTCATTACCGAATCGCTTCATGGTGCAATTATCGCTGATGCCTATGGCATACCCTGGCGGCCCATCAACACCATGCCCCACATCAACCAGTTCAAATGGCATGACTGGTGCCAATCAATCAATGTGGTGTATGAACCGGCAAATCTGGTCTCAATTTTCGACGACAGACGGGCCACCACCACCAAAACCCTGCTCAATAAAGGCAAATCCTTTCTGGCCAGACAACAATTGAAGCACCTGATCAAAGAGGGGAAATCCTTTAACAGCAACCCTGCGGTGATTCGTTCTCATACCAGCCAGATGCTGGAAAGATTGGCCCAGCTGACGATTGATGCGAACAACCTTCAAGACAGGTTGAAATGATTGCCGATGACGATCCTTCTTCTCGATGGGGACACATTACCGGCTTTGGCGATCACCCGTTCGCTGGGTAGCCGGGGCATTCCGGTAGTCGTTGCCTCTCACCAGCAAAACCCCATTGCCGGCTACTCGCGTTACGCATCGAGTATTCTCGATTATCCGAATCCGCTACTGGCCCCTGATGACTTTGTTCGCTGGCTGGAAGATCAGCTCACCGATCACCAGTACCAACTGGTGATCCCGGCCACGGAGCGAACCCTGGTGCCCATAGCCCGGCATTTTCACAACAGCTCCCACTACAACAGGATTGCCGCACCGGAGCTGGATGCACTGGAAACCGTGCTGGACAAGTCGCGGACTGCCCTGCTCGCCAGGCAGTGCGACGCCCCCCTTCCCGCCAGCTGGGATATAACCGGCATTGAAGCGCTTCAGTCCGCGCTGTCTGAATTCAGCTATCCGATGGTGATCAAACCGGGTCGGTCCATTTCAGACAACTCGCTACGGACGCCACTGTCGGTCCGCTACGCCCATTCAGAAGAAGAACTGATCAAAGTGGGCACGGAACTGCTCCAGCACGGCCATCTGGTGCTGCAGGCGTATTTTTCCGGTATCGGCAAGGGTATTGAGTTAATTGCCAATCGCGGTGAGATCGTTAGCGCCTTTCAGCATCAGCGTCTTCATGAAATGCCCCTCAGCGGGGGCGGCAGCAGTTATCGGAAAAGTGTCAATGTTGATCCGGTCTTGCTCGATGTCAGTGCCCGGCTGATCAAACAGCTGAACTGGCACGGTGTCGCCATGGTGGAATTCAAGCAGAACCCGGAAAGCGGTGAATTTATTCTGATTGAAATCAACGGTCGTTTCTGGGGTTCGCTGCCCCTCGCCGTTGCCGCCGGCGCAGACTTCCCTCACCAGCTTTACCAGCTTTATACCGCTCAACCGATTGAAACAAAGCCCTACCAGACTGAGATCTACTGTCGAAAACTGTCCAGCGATCTTCGTTGGCTGGAAGCCGTGGCACGCAAAGATGCTGATCCCCGGCTGGTGACTATCCCGGCACTGAGCGAGGCCATGAAAGATTTACTGAAGGTATTCTTCCCCCGACATTATTTCGACGCCCAGTCATTGTCTGATCTGAAACCGGGTCTGGTTGACCTCTGGCAGATTGTTCGCAGTTACACGGACCGGTTGAGCGGTGTTTACCGCGAGAAACAGTTCCGCAACGGGATTATCAGGCGCAGTCGCTATTCATTGGTCAGCGATCGACTGTCGACAGCCAGCCATATACTGTTTTTATGCTATGGCAATATCAATCGCAGTGCTGTGGCTCAGGCCCTGGCAGAAAAAAATATCCCGGATACCGGGCGATATTTCTTCAAATCAGCAGGATTTCACCCGCTGGGAAACCGACCGGCAGACCCGAGAATGGCCGCTATTGCCGCAGCGGAGGGAGTGCCTATGAACCACCTCCGTTCGTCGGTGCTCTCCACGGAATTAACCGAGTGGGCAGACATCATTTTTGTCATGGAGGCCGATCACGTCAAACAACTGGCTACCTTTTCACAAGCTGCCGCAGACAAGGCACTGCTGCTCGGCGGCCTGTTTGCTGATCAATCAGCCGCTGAAATTCCGGACCCCTACAACAAACCGCAACCGGTTTACCAGTCGGTCTACCGGACTATCGATCAGTGTATTTCAGGTCTGTCCAAACTGATTTGTGGCAGGCACAACAACTAGAGGAGGGTTCAATATGGGCTGGCTCAGAGAATTCTGGCCATGGTTTCTGGGCGCATTTATCGTCTGCACCGTCCTGTTTATTCTCTACACACTGTTTTTCTCGAACAGGCCCACTGTCAGACAATTCACCTATAAAGAGACTCCTCAGGGAAAACTCACCCTGGAAATTCATCTGCCCCGTGACTGGTCTGAAGATGACCGCAGACCCGCCGTCCTGTTCTTTTTTGGAGGAGGCTGGATAAGCGGCGGGATCGAGCATTTCAGCTGGCAGGCAGATTATCTGGCCCGGCGGGGAATTGTCGCAGTCAGGGTCGACTATCGTGTGGACACACGCCACCACACGACTCCGGATAAGGCAGTGGAAGACGGATTTGATGCACTTTTATGGTTACAGCGGCACGCGGTGGGACTGGGCATTAACCCGCAACAGATCGTTTCGTCCGGTGCCTCGGCGGGCGGCCATATCGCTGCCTGTCTGGCGATATGCAATCACCCGGCGGGCATCGACATGTCATCAATGCGTCCCGCCCTGTTAGTACTGTTCAACCCTGTACTCGACCTGGTCAATCCCACGGCGGAAGAGGAGTTCACCAGCCGGGAAACTGAACTGATCGCGATGATGCCCGAGTCAGCGGTCACCAGGCTGTCACCCAATCTGCATATCGACGGCAGCACGCCACCCACCCTGTTAATGTTTGGTGACCGGGATGGGCTATTGGCGCAGGGCAATTTTTTCGCAGAGAAGGCCTTATCAGAAGGGGTGCCCACCACCCTGTTAACCGCACAGGGACAAAAGCACGGCTTTTTTAACCGGGAGCCCTGGCGCAGCGCTACCATTCTGGCTATGGATCATTTCTTGCTCGAACAGGGCTATCTTTCCGGCACACCATTGATTGATGAAGCCGTGACAGACATGACATCTGACAAAAAAACAGGGAAGGGAAAGACATTGATAGAAAAGCAGTGATGGAAAAGTGAGCAGATGACAGGTTTTTTCTCAACAGCCTGTCGTCTGCCCCCAAAAACCACTAACGGTCTGTCTTTTCCAGATAACGGAAGAAATCGGAATCCGAGCGAATCATCAAGGTGGCGTTATCACCGAGCGCCTTGTAGGTCTCCAGCGTACGTATAAACGCATAAAACTCCGGATCAGCACCAAAGGCTTCGCCGTAGATACTGATCGCCTCGGCATCGGCATCCCCGCGAATTTCCTCTGCTTCCCTGGCCGCTTCAGAATTGATGCGACGTAATTCTCTCTCCATTTCACCGGTGATTTCCAGACTGCGACCCTGGCCTTCGGCACGAAACCGCTCGGCAATGGCCTGACGCTCGGAAATCATGCGGTTTTCCACCTGGCGACGCACGGAGTCAATATAGTTAATGCGCTTGATACGAACATCCTTGAGTTCAATACCCAGATCGGACATCAGTTTTGAGGCACTTTTCAGTATCTCCGACTCCAGTTTTTCACGGCCCAGTTTGGGACGCTTGGTCAGACTGACATCATCCCGATCCTGCTCTACCTCATCGAGCTCATCCACATCAACATCCCAGTCTCCGGAGCGGACAATCTCTTCCAGTTCTGTGCCGGAAATAATGTCTCTCACCACGGAGTCAATAATGTCGTCGAGGCGGGTACGCCCACCGCGCTCATCGCGAACACTGCGCAGGAATTGCAGGGGATCCACAATACGCCAGCGAGCGGTGGTATCCACCTGGATAAACTCACGGCCAAGGGTGGGGATCTGGGATACATCGCCGTCCCAGACCAGCAGGCGCCGATCATAGCGACGCACCTCCTGGACAAAAGGCAGTTTCCAGTGCAAACCCGGGGTGCTGATCACATCCCCCTGGGGTTCGCCAAACTGGACGATAATGGCCTGCTCGGCTTCATCAACGACAAAGGCCGATGAAAAGACAATGATAGCGACAAAAAGCACGACAAAAAGACTGGCCAATTTTTTCATTTGCTTGCTCCCTGACGCGCATCACGCACATTCATCAATGGTAGGGGCCCTACCTGATCTTCCTGCACCATGAGTACCTGTCCAATATTCGGCAGTATTTCTGCCATGGTTTCCAGATAGAGACGGGTGCGGGTTACTTCAGGTACCGTCTTGTACTCCACCAACATCGCGCGGAACCGGGCAGTTTCACCAAAGGCACGGTTAACGCGGGCAGTGGCGTAACCCTCGGCCTCGGAAATCAGGCGCTGGGCTTCACCCTCGGCCCGTGGAATCTGCTGATTGGCCCGTTTGGTGGCTTCATTGATCATTCGTTCGCGTTCCTGGCGAGCTTCGTTCACCTCATTAAACGCAGGCCGCACAGCCTTGGGGGGAACCACGTCCTGCAATTCAACGGTAATCACATGAATACCGGAATCGTAGAGATCCATGATGCCCTGAATTTCATCGCGAGCTCCCTGGGCAATTTCGACCCGACCCACGGTCAACACCTCTGAACCTAGTCGGTTACCCACTACCCGGCGCATCACGGACTCGGAAATATCCCGCAATGTCAGATCCGGTTGACGCAGCTGGTAAAGGTACTTGATAGGATCCTGGATGCGATACTGAACCACCCACTCCACATCGATCACATTCAGGTCGCCTGTGAGCATCAGGGACTCACTGGTAAAGTCGCTCTCGGAGTAACTGGTCCGGTTGTTGACCTCACCCACACTACGAAAACCAAACTCCTGCTTCAGAACCCGGGCAGATGCCACACGCTGGACTCTGTCGATACCAAAAGGCAGTTTGAAGTGCAAACCGGGATCCGTAATGTTCACCACGGCGCCAAAGCGTTTGACGACGGCCTGCTGTTCCGGCTGGACTGTGTAGAACGACGAAAATACTGCCCAGAGAACAATAAGCAGTACCGGCAGATAAACAATCGCGCTCCCCCCCTTGGGAAGCTTTTTCAGCAATTCAGCAAGGTCTTCGTGGAGATCACGCTCCCCACCGGATGAATCCTGCCAAGGGTTCTTCTTCATAAATGATTCCTGGAGTTGGGTAATAATTCAGCAACACCCTAACAGTTGAGGCAGAGAGATTGCTAACAAAAACTTTTTTGGCAGTGTCTCCAGGGGAGATAACCCTAAGGGGGTCTGTATTAAATCCAGCAGTGCTAAACCACTATTCTGCCGCCCCGCTGTCCAGCCACTCACCAATCAGATCGACTTCTGATGGCGCCAGGTCTACCGGATGATCGGCACCAAAATCAATATCATCGGCATACAGGTCATCGGTGCGGCCATCGGTGCGTTTGTTTGCGGCCTTCCAGTACAGCAGGCTTTCACGGGCATACATGTTGTTCACATATTTACTGGTGTAGGGACGCTGTAAACCATACTTTCTGGTTTCGTTGGTGGAGCTGGTCATCTGTACTTTCAGGCGTTCGGGTAGTGCTTTCTGGGAGAAGTCCCAGACAAGATTTTGATAATCGTATAGCGGCACATCCCCGCCGACCGCATGGCAGCTTGTGCACTTTGCGTCAAGGATCGGTTTGATGTCCTTGGTGTAGGTGGGCACCTGCATGGCTTCCGTCAGGTCAAATGCCGGGGCACTGAACGCCATTGATTGTTCGTAGGGGCGGCCTTCTTGCCCATGCAGGTGACAACCCATACAGACGCGCTTCTCACCCTTCCGCAATGACTGGGGAACCTGATCGCGCTTAATGATTCGCCCACCTGAATCCACCCCCGCCATAATATAGGGCGTTTCGCAGGGCAGTTCCGCCTTGAATGATTTGTCCGCCAGCAGTGGCACATCACCCAGCAGTTTTACCCGGTTGCCGATACTGTTGTCCCAGTTGCGGCTGCGGGTGGTGTTGGGGACGATCTCGTAAAACCGGATAGCGGCCAATTCACTGTGGGGAACGGCTTCCATTAGCGACCCGTTATTATCGACAGTCTTGTATTGTTCGTTGAACACGTAGCCCTTGTAGTTGAGCGCGTCCGTCGACCCGGCATCAGAGCTGGTAATCTGGCAGGAGCCGTCATCGGTGTTAACCAGTGCCGGTGTGGGGATGTCTCTCGATACCACCACACGGGCGCTGAACTCATGCCACTCTGGGCGATCAACGATTTTTACCAGATCATCGGGCGAGTCACTTGGTATCAGGGTGGTTTTATACAACCCCACATCACAGCCGATGTCATCACCAATCTTATCCGGCGTACCGGGTACTCCGGTCGCAACCTGAGTGCAAAAACCTTTGCCTACAGACAACAATAACTGGTTATCCGGTGTGCCTTCTGGCCAGCCCACCTTGCCCAGATACCGACCGCTGGTGTCTTTGCGGGATGCCGCGTCCTCTGAGGTAGACCACACCGCTGCGCTGTAATGACCGCTCGGCACAAAGCCGGGGGCAGGGCCTTCAATGCCATGCTTCGCTGGAGGCCAGCAAATAACGTCGCCCAAACCGAGGTTATTGGCTCGATAGTAATTTACTGTGCAAATATCATCGTTGGCACGCTGCCCCAGAAAGTGCATCGCCTTCATGGTATTGCTGCGGGGGTTCGATCCGGTGAGGCGATTCTTGTGGGCACCGAGCAGGGCTGTCATGTCTCCACCACGATAGTCCATACCCATGATTGCCCACATATTAGCACCTGTACCGGGCCAATTAACGCCGCCATTAGTAGTGCCATAGGCCAGATTGTGACTCAGCCATTGTGAGCTGTAGGCAACACGACCGCTGTTCAGCAGGTATGGATGGAGCGCCGCCGTTACTTCGTGAGGGGTTATGTCGACGACATTCGTGCCGTCGAGATCAGCAAGATACAGGCGAGGCTGAACGTCTTGTGAGTTGTTTACACGCGCACGGATCGGAGCCAAAAACCCATTACGGGTTGAACCAAACATCATCTTGCCGTCGGGCAACCACACAGGGGAAATATCGTGATTCCCTTGGTTATGCGGCCATGCGGTCAGAGACTCAGTGGCGATGTCATAGATGTAAATGCGGGCGTCGGTGTTCGAGCCGTTGAGCTGCCGGGTCGGGAAGTTGCGGTTTTCCGGCCACGGGGGTTTCAGTCCATCGGCTGAGTAAACAGAGAAGGCGATTTTTGAGCCGTCCAGCGAGGGCATGGCATCAAACGGCACACAGGGTCGCTCAGCGTTCATACAGTCATAAATGATCTTTTCAGTGCCGTCCGGCTGGCGCAACACCAACTGCCCCGGCGCATTGAAGCCATCGAACTGACGGGCCACCTCCGGCAAAGCGTCCATGTAATCCCAGTTGTCGCTGGTGTAATCGCCGCTGCTCAGTGTGACGGTGTGCTCACCGTAGGTGCGAGGGACGCGGGTGTAGACCACGGGATATGTCAGTTGCGCTGCTGACTTCTGTACTGCTGGCTTTTGCGCTGCTGGCTTTTTTGACGATACTGTTTTTTCGGCAGGTTCTGACTCGACCTTTGGCTCTGCCACTGACTCCGACGGTTCATCCTCACCGGGTTGCGCACCCAGTTTTATTCGCTTGAACTCTTCCCAGTTCACCTCAGCCAGTCTTGGCACGGGAAGATCCACATAGACTGGCATTGACACGGTTGGCATCCGCTCTGACGCCACTACTGTCGAACTGCCAGCTTGAGTCTCGATATTAATCAACAGGAATGACAGTAAAAAAAGGAGCGATTGGAACGGAGCTTTTGAAAATATTTGGCGTTTCATAACATGTGTCTACCCGGTTGGCATCCATCCCCAGTATGCCCATGCCCGTCTTGGACAAAGCATTGCTATGCCGGGTTCCTCTACACAGCAGACCTCAGCGGGGTTTACACAGTGCCCTGATAGTGAGCCACGCACAATAAATACTCCATTTAAAGCTGGGCCTGGCAGCCAACGCTATTCGGGCTACTGCTGCAGCGGCCTGAATGGAATCTCTTTGCTGCAACTCCCCGGATAGCAGTTTTGAGTTTGAGGACAACGACAGCTTTGCATAACGAACCGCCTCTGGCGTATGACAACTGGCGAGAAGGTGCCAGTAAACCGAGTTTTCCAGCAAACGTCGATTGAGATCACCTACACCTTTTGATGCGGATTCGTGCCCGTGTGTTACCGGCGCATTGTGCGCCGAGCAAACATCGGGACGAAACAGAATGTGCCCCGCGGCTGCATCACAGAGACGCACAAATAAATCCACATCCTCGGCATAGCGGGTTTCCTCCCAGAATCCACCAATGTTGTCCAGCAGGGCTTTTCTAGCGATGGTGACATTGAGGTGCGCATAGTCGGGATAACAGAGCATTTGCTCACGTTTTATCTGATAGACCGGCCCACCCGCCAACTGCTGATCTTGCTGCAGGCTGGCTTCAACACGCCTGAAGCTGGTTTTCGAAAAAACGGTGTCACCGTGCAGTATTTTCTGGTTGGCAAAGTGCAGATCGGCATCGGTTTCCCGCAGAGTCGCCGCTGCAACAGAAAGTAGGTCTGGCTGACACCAGTAGTCGTCGTCATCACAAAAGGCGATATAGGTCCCTTTTGCCGCATCGATCCCGATGTTTCTCACCACCGATGGTCCGAGACGTCGCCCTCCTTCGGTATTGGCCTTCAACAGACGATAGCGAGGACCGAACGCCTCCATCATTTGCTGATAGGCGACAATCACATCGCTACTGGAGCCATCGTCGACAATCACCACCTCGTAGTCCGGGAAATCCTGCTCAGCAATGCCGTCAAGGCAGCGCCGCAGCCAATCGACTCTGTTGCGCGTCGGGACAATAACACTGATAAAGGGTTGCGTTGCTGACATAGGCTTAATCCGGCTTTCAAAAGAGTAGCTGTTGATTATTGCGAGAACGGGCCCCGAACTAGCTTGGCGGCATCCGTTGCCGGCTGCGCATTCTATTGGCAGGGGCTTTGGGCCGCTGGATAATATCGCCCGACTGGCCCAGGCCCACCACTTCCCGGCTGGCAAACTGGTAGTTCAATAGTACCGATATGGCGATGATGTGCCAGGGCAAATCAAAATACGACAGACTCAGAAAGGCACCACCTGACATATAGGCAATCAGACTCACCTGCAGCATCCGGGCCAGCAAATTTGAATGCGGCGAGTCCGGGTCATTTTTGGTGCGCTTGATCACCTGGGTGAGATTTCGCCAGGTCAACCCAAGTACCGATAAAAAGAGGATCAGCCCCGGCCAGCCATGATCTGCCAGGACTGAAAAATAAATACTGTGGGCAACAAATACCTGGTTGGGGTTCGGCGCATAGATGGCGAACATCTCTTTTGACCAGGCCGACAGCCCGGCCCCGGTAAGTCTGTCATTGGCCACATTAATACTGTATTGCCAGGAGTTGATTCGGGACATGGCCGACGAATCTTCCTCATAGGTTTTTATGCTCTCCATACGCTCGTGCCAACTTTGCGGCATAAAGGCAAAAATCAGCGAGGCGGCAACCACTATCAGGAAACCACTGAGTATTTTGGTTTTGCTCTTTAGCCAGAAGAAGAAGCCCACCGCTGCCATCGCCAGCAAAGCACCACGCGACTGAGAGCCAAACACTGAAACCAGACTGAAAAACAGGGCGCAGCCCATCCCGTAACGCACCCATTTCTGGGGTGTTATCCGGTAGAGATACACCATTAACGGCATGACCATTAACACCGCAACCGCCAGCGCATTGTTTTCTGAAATATCACTGCCCGGTGGCCCGAAAACATGGAAGGCACCACCGGTCACAAGCGTGAAAATGCCGCCCTTGAAACTGAAGAAGCCTACGGAGAGGACGATCACCCAGATAAGCAGGTTGAGTTTTTTCTCATCAATGATCAGGATCAGGGTCAAAAACGTCATCACCTGAATTTTCAATATATTGATGTAGGCTTCCATCGCCTGGTCGGGGTAGACCGCATTAAAGGTCGCGATCGCCATCCAGACGATAAACATCAGCCATATCACGACGGTGGCATTGATTGGCAGACGCTGCCGTTCTGTACTGAACAGAACGGAAACAAACAGGGTCAGCGCCACGATCATGGCAAACGGCATGTTGTAGGCAAAGCCCCAGGCCAGCCGGTGTGGGTTCATGTAACTGAGCCAGGACCAGACCAGAATACCTATGTAGGCGTGGCGCAAAATGAATGGCAGGCTGCCAAACACCATAAGGGTAACCAGGATATCTCTCATAACGGTTGCGTGTTAGCTCCCCCGGACAGGCATCAACCTATCCGTCAATTGGCTGCGGGCTGGTCAGGTGACTTTGCTGACCACATAACGGAATTTGCCTGATTTTTCCGGCTTGATCTCGTCACAGTATTCAAATTCAACCGTGACCGCCGGCCCCAGCCTTTTTTTAAATACGTCACTGATCGCCTGCTCATTGGCGATGACATAATCATCGCCGCAGACAATCTCCACCCGCGTCAGGTCGAGTGACTCCTGGGTGATTTTGAACGAGGCGATACCGGGCAGGTCGCGCAGGATATAAATCAGGGCGAGGCCGTGCAGCAGGGTTCCGTCCTGGGCCATCAGGAAATCTGTCGAACGCCCCTGGACTTCCTGCATCACCGGCAACCCCCGGCCACAACTACAGGGGGAGTCGCTGAGCACACCCACATCACCAGTGCGATAGCGAACAAAGGGAAAGTCGCGAGTGGCCATATGGGTCACGACAATTTCTCCGGACTCACCCGGCGGCAGTACCCGGCCATCACCATCCACGATTTCGACAATAATATCCTCGGCCGTGATGTGCATCTTGCCCGCCAGACACTGGTGGGCAATAAATCCGGCATCCCGGCCACCATAGCCGTTGGCGACGGGACAACCAAACACCCGTTCTATTTTCTCCCGCTGGTGATCGTAAAGCCGCTCAGAGGTGACAAAGGCCACCCGGATACCGATTCCCGAAAGATCGACTCCGCTGTCTTCGGCATGGCCGGCAATATGCGCCAGTGCCGAGGGGTAACCGAACAGCATTGCCGGTCTGACCTTGCGGATAGTAGCCACAAAGTCATCCAGTTTGGTTTTTGACATTTCGAAAGCCGGCAACAGGCGGGTCCTGAACAACGTATCGCGCAACTGCCGCACGCGATCCTGGGTACCCAGCTCTATTGGCGATCCCCAGACCACAATCTCCGGGTCCCCAATATCCACATTCCACCAGCGGGTAGCCCGCCATTTGGCAGCCACATCATGGCTAACACGCTCACTGCCAATGAAAAATATAAGCGGTTCACCACTGGAACCACCGGTGTTGAAGCGCGACAATCCCACCGCATTTTCAGCCTTCATCTTCTCACTGTTGGCGCGGATTTCCGGTTTTCCCATGAGTGGCAGCTGCTGCAACCCACTGAGTGACGTTATTTGATCCGGCTTGATGTCCAGCGCAGCAAACAGTTGCCGGTAATAGGGTACATGTCGGCCAATATCAACGAGAAATTCCCGCAGCCGCTGCAACTGCAGCTGCTCCAGTTCCGCCGCCGTCAGCCACTGGGTTCGCTCCATATCGCGACGAACACGCACCGTGTTGTGATGTTTCAGCCGCTCGTGCAGCGGAAACAAAACGCCCGAGACCAATTGCGTATACCAACTCATTGCTCTGACCTCATAACCCTGACCTCAGTGATCGATAGAGTGTCAGCCACTGCTCTTTCACCACTGGCCATGCGTAGAGCCGGACTGCGTCCAGGCCATTGTCAATCAACCTTTGCCGCGTCTCCTCTTCCCTATACAGGCGGACTATCTGCGCCGCCATGGCTGCTTCGTCTCCTGCAGGCACCATCAGGGCGGTTTTTTCCTGCGACACGATATAGGGAATACCGCCCACATCCGTCGTCACCACCGGCACACCACAGGCAAGCGCTTCCAGCACAGAGTTCGGCATATTGTCTACAGTGGTCGGGTTCAGAACCAGGTCGGCGGACTGGTAAAAATCCACGATTTGCTGAGCATCCAGCCGACCGACAAACTGAACATGCGCCTGTAGACCCAGCTGGTCGGTCAGGGCCGTCAGTTCGGCCAGCTGCGGTCCGGAGCCGGCAATGGCCAGCTCTATAGCCGGGATCTCCCGGCGCACGATAGCCAACGCCTTGATTGCTGTTGCAATGCCATAAATGGCTTCGAGATTGCGGGTAATAATCACCCTGAACCCCTTTGTGGCCGGCGCATCATCAACCATGGCTGCTGGCCTGAACCTTTCCAGATTTATGATATTGGGGATCACAGTGGTCTCAACGCCAAACTTGGCAAACACCTCCTGGAGATAACCGGAGGGCACGACAATTTTAGTAGCTCGATTCAGGGTTGGCCTGATCCACCGAAAAGACTGTTTGAAATAACTGCCTGCTTCGCCCCCCCGATAATTCACGATAACCGGGGTATTTTTCAACCATGCCAGCCAGACCACGGGCGTGGAAAACAGCTGCCATGACCAACCGGAATTGGCCATCAGGTGGATGACGTCGACTTTGCCAGCCATTTTCCAGACGGCCACCAAATAGGGTGCCAAACGGAACAGTGCGCGAACACCCCTGAGTTTTTCCACTGACTTTGGACGGTAGGGCCGATTGGTCTGCACCAGGCAAACCTCTAAGCCTTCTTCTTTGAACAACTTGACCAGCTGACTGGTCTGGGTCGCCATGCCACCTGCCGGAGGGGGCAGAGGGCCAACCACCCCCAGACACAATTTTTTTTCTGGCTGAGCCGTCATCCTAAAAGATCGCCATAAACCTGCCGATATCGGCTGACGCTGTTGGCCCAGTTGCGCTCTTCCTCCACATAACGGCGACCATTGCTGCGCATGGCAGGCCACCGTTGCCGATCATCAAGCAATCCGATGACGGTGTGAGCCAAGGATGCAGCACTGCCAGCGGTAAACAGGCAGCCATTTTCACCTTCTCGAATAAGCTCCCGGTGACCGCCTACATCCGAAGCGATCACCAACTTACCCTGGGCCATGGCTTCCAGTGGCTTCAAGGGCGTTACCAGATCTGTCAGCCGCATACTAAGCCGCGGATAGACGAAAATGTCGACCAGATTGTAATAATTCTGCACATCGGTATGGGGAACCCGGCCCGTCATGATCACCACATCCTGCAGACCCATCTCATCAATCTTTGTCTTGATCAGTGATTCCTGTGGGCCGCCACCCACCAGCAACAGACGCAAATTGGGGCAGCTGGCAATCATTTCCGACATCGCTTCAAGCAATAGCGGGATTCCCTCATAGGCATAAAATGAGCCGATAAACCCCAGTACCGTTTTATCTTGCAGGCCAAGGGTCTGCTGCAGTTCCGGATCCGCCCCGGCCTCCACACTGAAGTGCTCAATGTCCACGGCATTGGGGATGACGGTAACCTTCGATGGCGCAATACCGCGATGGACAATATCGTCTCGCAGCCCCTGACAGATCGTGGTGACGGCATCGGCGCGACGAAAAACATGGCTTTCCATGCCATGGGTCAACCGGTAGCGAACACCCAACTCTCTGCTGGTCCCGTGATCAACGGCGGCGTCCTCCCAGAAAGCGCGGCATTCATAAACCAGTGGCAGGCTAAACTTTTTATTCGCCTGCAATGCTGCCAGACCATTTAATGCCGGGGAGTGGGCATGGAGGATATCCGGCTTTTCCGTTTCAATGACCTCGGCAATACGTTTTGCCAGCGTCTGTATCACCTGCCACTGGTTGAGTATCGGCAACCGTGACAGCAAACCGCTCTCGGCCGGGGTCCGGTAAAAACGAAGTCCGTCGACCTCCTCATACGGCACCGAGGAACCGGGATGCTTTAAACCGGTGACATGAACCGTGTCCCAGCCGAGCGCACGCTGTTGCCTGAGAATATTGCGGGTGCGGAAGGTGTAACCACTTTGCAGGGGAATCGAGTGATCGAGAATATGGAGGATACGCATGGCAATCTATAGCTCGAATTGATCGTGTTTGGTGGTGGCTTCAAACATCAGCAACGACCATAAAACAGCGCTGTGGTCACGGCGACCGGAGAGATGCTGGTCGACCAGTTCTTCCAGATAGGGCTGGTTAAACAGTCCGGTTTTAGCCAGGTTTCCGCCGGTAATGGTACCTCGTAACCTGTCCCGGAGCGGCCCGCGAAACCATTTTGACAGGGGTACGCCGAAACCCATTTTGTCGCGGTAAAGCACATCATCGGGCAAGTGCGGCTCAAGGGATTTTTTGAGAATGTATTTACCTTCCTGCCCTTTCAATTTGATATTGGAGGGCAGACCGGAAACCCACTCCATCAGCTTGTGGTCCAGCAATGGAACCCTGACTTCCAGCGCATGGGCCATACTGGCACGATCCACTTTGGTAAGAATATCCCCCACCAGATAGGTTTTCATGTCGAGGTACTGAATCAGCGACAGGGGGTCATCGGTGGGAGCGCGTGCGGCATGGTGATGAAAGGTATCCACAGCACGATAGCCCGCCAGCTGGCTTTTCATTTTCCCGCTGAACAGTTTTTCCCGTTGATCGTCCTTGGCCAGTGACACCGAGTGAAAATACGCTTCGACGGAATCGCGCGCCAAAGACTGAAACGTGCTCTTCGCACGAAACACCCTGGGTGCCCAGTCCGCTTTTGGATAAAGGCGGCCCAATGCGCCGAACAGGGGTTTGCGCAGCTCAAGTGGCAGCCGTGATCGCAGTTTTTCCTCGTTCATGTGCCAACGATAGCGGCGATACCCGGCAAAGCCCTCGTCACCGCCATCACCGGACAGGGCCACGGTTACCTGCTGCTTGGCCAGCTGGCAAACCCTGTAGGTGGGAATCGCCGAACTGTCGGCGTAGGGTTCATCGTAGAGGTCGGCGAGAATATCCAGCAGGTCGAAATCGTCACTACTGACGGTGCGCTCGAAGTGATTGGTCTGATAGCGGGTGGCTACTTGCCGGGCAAATTCTGTCTCATTGAATTGCTTGACATCAAAACCGATGGCACAGGTGTTGACCGGTTTATCCTGCAATCCGGCCATCATTGCCACCACGGCACTGGAATCCACACCACCCGACAGAAACGCCCCCAATGGCACCTCGGCCTCCATGCGCACCTCCACCGCTTCCCGCATCCGCACCAGCAGTTCTTCCTGCACCTCAGATTCCGAGCCTGCCTGGACCGGTGTAAAGGGGATATCCCAATATTCGTGAGCCTCCGGCACCGGTTCACCCCGGCGCAGCAGCAGGGTATGCCCGGGTGGAAGCTTGAAGACATCGCGATAAATGGTTTTTGGCTCGGGGATGTAGCCAAAGGCAAAGTAGTCTTCTACCGCCTGCACATTCAGCGAACGGGGTAAGCCGGGGTGGGCTTTGAGCACCTTCAGTTCTGAACCAAACACCAGTTGCCCGTCGGGCAGGATGGAATAGAACAACGGCTTGATACCAAACCGGTCCCGGGCGAGAAACACCGATTCTGCCCGGCGGTCATAGACAGCAAAGGCAAACATGCCGCGAAAGTGGTCCACACAACGCTCTCCCCACTCCTGCCAGGCATAGAGGATAACCTCCGTGTCACAGCGCGTACGAAAGTGGTAGCCCTTTTCCCTGAGCTGCTCGGACAATGTGTGAAAATTGTAAATTTCGCCATTAAAAACGACGCAGAGATTGCCATCTTCACTGAACATGGGCTGTTGCCCGGAGGACAGATCGATAATCGACAGACGGCGATGGGCCAGCGCAACACCCGGCTCCAGATGCTGGCCACCCTCATCGGGGCCGCGATGAAACTGAGTCTGGTTCATCGCACCGATCAGGTCACCATCAAAATCCCGACGGCCCGTTAAATCAAAAATTCCCGCAATACCACACATGCATTAATTGCCCTGAGTTCTGTTGCTATTCAATGGTGCACTATCCACACCCAGCAGGGTGTCGTAAACAGCCAGGTAATCCGCCACTGTCTTCTCCCAGTTGAACGTTGTTCTCACCAGAGCCAGCCCCTTTTTACCCATGGACTGCCGGAGGATGGGGTCGTCTACCAGTTCAGCCACAGCGTCGGCCATAGCCACTACATTATTTACCGGCACCAACCTGCCGTTAACGCCCTCGTCTATCAGCTCTACATTGCCCCCCACACTGGTGGCAATGACCGGCAAGCCAGAAGCCATCGCCTCCAACAGGGTGTTGGAAATACCCTCTGCAAGGGATGGCAGGATGAAGATATCCATCAGCTGCATCAATGTCGGGACATCATTCCTGTCACCGGAAAACCACACCACATCGGAAAGACCAAGCTGTTTTACCCGGCCAACCAGTTGCAGTTTGAGCGGGCCATCACCCACCAGTACCAGCCGCAGTGTTCCCCGCAATATCGGCCTCTTTGTGAACAGATAGCCAACCGCCTCAATAAGCAGCTGCTGGTTTTTTACCTCGGCGAGCCGCCCGACAGTACCGACCACAACGGCGTTCTCTGGCAACAATCCCGGAGGGGCCAGATCACCCAGCTTTGCATCGTCCTGTCGGGGTGAGAATTTTCCTGCATCGACACCATTGTAGATCTGCCGCAACTTTTTCTCGGGAATAGCTACCGTATGCTTCAACCACTGCAGCAGGTCCCGGCTAACCGCGATATAGCGGTGCACAAAAGGCTGCATTGCTTTGCGCAACAGATTATATTTTTTATTGGTGCCATCGAGGTCGTGAATATCCCGCCCGTGCTCACCGTGTACACGTTTGATACCGGGCATCAACAGCGTGACTAACTGCATCTCCAGACTGGCCAGATTGCGGGTATGAACAACGTCGGGCCGCAGAGTCCGCAGGGTTTTCCATAAATCCCAAAAAACACGAAAATTCTGACCAGCGGGTTTATGCAGCTGGATAACCTGTATACCCGGCAAGGTAATCCGGTTGGCAAAATCATCTGCATTTGTCAGACAAATAATCACATGCCGATAACGGTCTGGCGGTGTCCGGTTAATGATGTTGATCAGGCCATTTTCCAGGCCGCCGGTGCCCAGGGCATAAATGATATGCGCCACAAGAGGAGTGGTTTTCACGGTTGCTTTGCCCCGGAAAATTCCTGGTCGAGTGAGTTTTCCAGTTCCGGCAACATCGTATGGATGAACCTTTGCAGCTTTTCTTCAGCAACGGCCATCTGTTCGCTCTCGCCCGGGAAATCTATCGGTACCGCGAGGGTGATAATGGCACCATCCCGCCTGTTTTCCAGCAACCGGGCGCTCAATTCATAGAACTTGGCCACATAGTCATTGGCCGTATATTGGTCGCCAATGCGATACCACCGCCAAACCAGCAGATTTTGACCGGGTCCTTTCACCACTGCGGATAAAACCCAGGTTGTTTCACCGTTGAGGTCCACGGATTCTCCACCCATGGGAAACACTCGCCAGTCGCGAACATCGCGATTAAACAGGCGGTTCTGACCACTGATCAGTTCCGCACCCCGCTCCTGTCGCAGATACTGGGAAATATCGAGCATGACAGCGGGCTGCCCTTCAGCGTCATTCTGATTCTGATACACGTAAAACTGCTTTATATGACTATCGTTGCCCCTATGCTGGGGATACCAGTCCCAGAACACATCAGTACTCAGGGTAAACTCGCCGAGGCGCTCTGGTACAAATTCGACGGCAGTCGGCCTGGTCTCCCCGCCCTGATTCAATGCAAAGACCCAGGCGGGCCAGATAGCCGCGATGGCCAATGTGGCGAAAACCGCAAGAATAACAGCGGAGCCCGGTAAACATGATCGTTCACTAGACTTGGTCTCAGACGTGCTGCCGGAGTGTGCGGGTAACTGATCGGGGTCGCTCCATTTGGCCCCAATCACAAATAAAATCAGCATAACAAGCCCAAAGAAAACCCAGCCATAAATCAGGTGATCAACGCCGACCGCCAGCTCCATGCCGCTGAGATGACCAATCATGACAATCATGTAGGCGCGCAGTCCGTTGGCAATGATTGGTACAATTGACGCCACCAGGATGAATGCCAGTCTTTTTTTCATGCTTGAGTAGTTGATATAGGCAAACAGGCATCCCAGGGTCACCGATGCAATCAGATAGCGAATACCGCTGCAGGCTTCCACGACTGACCAGTTTCCGGAGGGCAGTGCGATAAACATGCCCTCGCGATAAACGGGGATTCCGCTAAGTTTTACCAAAGCAACGGTTACCGTTGCGGTGTATTCCATCAACGGGGGAACCAGCTCCTCTCCCATAGGGACTGCAAAAAATAGAAATGCCAGCGGAAAAATCAATGCTTTGGAAATTTCTGTCCCCATAACCGTCAGAAACGCAGCGACAACCATGGTGATCAGCGCGAACTGCTGAACAACCTGAACATCCACCAGATTACCCAGCATCCAGAGAAACCCGGCAGCAGCCAGGGGGATCAACGCCAAAAATTGTGGAGTGGGCCGCAGATTCTGCAGAAAATTTCTGCGCCGCCAGATCAGCCAGGCGACAATAGGCAGGATCAGAAAACCGTGGGTATAGGTTTCAGCCTGGTACCAGGTGGACACCATTATCCATGTGGTTTCATAGAAAAGACCAAAAAAAACTACCAGCAGACCAATAAAAAAAACGGGAACAAGTAGTTGCTCCCTGGCTGTGGGCGTCATTTGCAGGGCATTGATCAATGACGGTTCAGACTTCATGGCCCGCACCTCCACTCACTGAAGCTCTGCCATCTTCCAGCCAACTGGTGACGTTGGGCAGGTTGTCGTCCCAACTGAAATCACGGGTGACTTTTTCACGGGCCGTCTTGCCGATTGAGGAAAACTGACCGGCCAGAACCTGCTTCACCAATGCACTCAAAGTCGCTTCATCGTCAGCCACCAATACGTCTTGACCATGTTCAGCTGCGATGCCCTCCAATGCCTGCGGGGTGACAATGACCGGTTTGGCCATGGCCATGGCTTCCAGTACCTTGTTCTGAATACCCCGGGCAACTCTCATCGGTGCGACCGCAGCCACGGCAAACTTCAGATAGGGGCGAACATCCAGCACCCGACCGGTGACGCAAACCCCGGAGATTTTCTCCAGAGACTGAACGGTTTCGGTAGGATTGCTGCCGACGATATACAGCTTCAGACTGCTATCAACCTTTTTGAGACTCGGGAACACTTGCTCGGCAAACCAGCAGACCGCATCCTCGTTGGGCCAGTAATCCATCGCACCGGTAAATACCAGGACTTTGTCCTGAGGACTGTATGGCGTCACCAGATCAGTGTCCGGAGAAAAGTAATCCACGTCCACGCCATTATTATAAAAGCCGGTTTTACTGGCCACTTCGGGAGCGAGCGTCTGGAACATGGTCGCTTCGGCAGAGGAGACAAACAGGCTGGCATCAAACTCAGCCGCCACATGACGCTCGTAAGCCAATAAACGCTTTGCTTCCCGGCGATAAATCCAGCTCATTGGCCAGCGCTTTTTCTCCGAATACTGTCGCCACTTATCGGAATCAATGTCCACGAAATCAATCAGTTTCCGCTCAATAGGCAGCTCTGTGCCGGAAACATATTGCGCCATGGCAGCGGAGTAAATGACGGCTCGCTGAATACCCTGCTCAGTAGTTACACTGCGAGTCCAGCGGGCCAGCGCGGCACTGAAAAAATAAGGCAGGGTCAACGGTTCACCGGTTATCAGTCCGAACAGACTTTTCAGCCGGGCCTTGCGCTGATTCAGTCTGACAAAGCAGCAATCCTCACAATATTCCCGAACCTGCTCCCGATATTGCCAGTCTTCTGCATCATCGATAAAAGCGCCAAGGTAAACACGATAATGCTCACTCAAATATTTGAGCAAGTGAAAGGAGCGTATCTTGTCACCTTTGTTGGGGGGAAAAGGGATCCGATGAGATAGAAATAACATTGCTGGCTTCATGCTAGACAAATTCCTAACCCAGGTTTTTTGCCAGTAGTGGCCCAACGGTATTTGCCAGAGGCAATGGCAGTTTTTTCCATGCCCTGATGAAGTACTGATACTTTGGGTTGAGGGGATTTATATCCGGAACACTGTCCGCCCCGACCAGGTGATATTCATAATACAGCTGCTCGGGGGTAAATCCCCAGTGCTGCTTGAAACGGTAGGGACCCGTGCCCTCTTTGCTGCGACCAAAATCAAACACCTGTATACCCTGCTCAGCTGAACGACGCATCAATTCCCAATACATAAAATCGTTTACGCCCTTGATTTGCCTCGCTTCGGCAATACTACCCCCATAGTAGGGCAACACTTCATCTCTGAAGTAAAAACTCACCACACCCGCGACGTCACGTCCTTCATGGGTAATCATCAGGGTATCGACGTCATCGCCAAACACTTTGCGAAGAAGTGAAAAGTAGTTTTTGGAGAAAACCGGCGTGCCGAGATTTCTGACGCTTTCTGCGTAGATTCGATAAATTCGTTCCCAATCCTGTCCCGGCTCACTCACCAGACCATTCTTGATTCCCTTGCGAATCATGGTCCGCTGCTTGCTGGGAATCGCCTGCATGTTCACCTCGGGATCCCGATCAATAGAGCGGCGAAAGGTCGCATAAAGACTCTTTGTCGGCCAGTTTTCGGTTGAACGGTGCTGGTTCCGCAATTCCAGCGCATCCACATCAAGTGTCTGCGCGAGATCACAGGCGGCGGTTCTCAGAGCTGCAGCAATTTCATCGGTGTCGGCAACGATACCCCCGTAGACGCAAAATGGCGTGGATACTAGGTTGTTGCCAAACAGCAGGCTCTTATTGTGTGCCAGCGGCACTATGCCGACTATTTCTCCCTCACGTTCGGCATAGAGAAAATAGGGCTGGTGGCCGAAGGCTCGCTGTAGAACCGTTTTCCAGCCGGCCCTGTGAAAAAACGTTGCCGCAGGCGTTTTTAAAACATACTCGTCCCATTGGGACAAATCTTCGTCAGACAGCTGATGAATCGCAAGCGCCATGCAACCCCCACTGATCATTGCCGGTTTGTTTTTGTTCGAAGTCTTTCAGGAACACCTCATCAACTCGCCCCCACAGGAAGTCATCGGCAAGTTGCTCCAGTCGATGATGGACTTTATGCAGATTCAAATAGTGTCGGAATCTGGCTTTATTGCTGGCGTTGGGCACACGTGGCTGCTCAGGGTCAATTTCCCAGGGATGGAAGTAGAAAATACAGGGTTGATGCTCTTTCCAGTTAACACGATTGATCGCCCACCGGGTGAAACTGTAGGGAAATAAACGAAACCAGCCGCCGCCACCACAGTTGATGTTGCGCCCTGCGACAGGAATAGTGGTAACAGGAATCTCCAACAACCTGTTATTGGCCGCCGGAAAAGCAAACCGGGGGGCGCCCGGTATGCCGTAATGGTCATGTCTGATGGGTACGATACTGGAACTATACTGGTAGCCTGCATCGGCGAGACAATCCAGCGCCCAGAGGTTTTCCTCACAGATGGAATAGCTCGCGGCACGGTAGCCGACCACGGGCTGGCCCGAGATATCTTCAAGCAACTGGCGTGTTCGAGTAATGTCCTGAGTAAAGGTTTGCTGGTTTTGGTGGGTAACCCGAACATGTTCCCAGCCGTGGCTTGCAAGCTCGTGCCCCTGATCGACAATCTCCCTGACCATAGCGGGGTAACGTTCGGCCACACAACCCAGAGTGAAGAAGGTTGCCTTGATGCTTTTTTGCTCAAATAGGGCCAGGATTCGCTCCATATTGGCCTCTATGCGACAGGGCATCTCATTCCATTGTTTTTTATTGATACAACTCTCGAAGGCGGAGACATGATAATAGTCCTCCACATCGACCGACATGGCATTGCGAATAGAGGTTGTGTGATTCACTACAGGCTCCCGTTAGACCAGAGAGCAATTGTTTCCACGATTCTCTCTGCCGCCTGGCCATCCCAAAGCTCGGGGATACAACCCGATTTTCCACCGGTACTGAGAATATCTGCGACACAGGCATGGATTGCCCGCGGATCGTTACCGACAATGGTATTGGTCCCCTGCTCCACTGTAATGGGCCTCTCGGTATTTTCACGAAGGGTGACACAGGGAATACCCAGCGCTGTCGTTTCTTCCTGAATTCCCCCGGAATCGGTGAGCACCAGGCGGGCGTCTTTCATCATGCCCAGCATCTCGAGATAGCCTAACGGGCCTGTCATGTATAGCGCAGAGGAGGCAATCATTGGCTCCAGCCCGGCATCAATGATGCGTTGTCGGGTCCGAGGGTGGACGGGAAAGATCAGCGGGATATCCCGACTGATGTCAACCAACGCACTGAGCAGGTTCTGCAACACTTCGGGGTGATCAACATTGGCCGGACGGTGCAGTGTCAGCAGGCCATAACCATTGGAGAGATCCAGCCTTGAGCCATTTTTTTTCAGCCCGGAAGTGGTCGTCATCGCCGGTATCGCCTGTGCCAGGTTATAACGCAGCGTGTCGATCATCACATTTCCGGCAAAATGAATGCGATCCGAGTCAACACCCTCCCGCAGCAGGTTGTCAGCGGCCGATTTTTCCGTGGTAAACAGCAATTCCGAAATCTGGTCCGTCAATACCCGGTTGATCTCCTCGGGCATGGTGCGATCCCCACTGCGCAGCCCTGCTTCCACATGAATCACCGGAATACCCTTTTTCACGGCGACCAGCGCACAGGCAATGGTGGAATTCACATCGCCCACCACCAGTACTGCATGGGGCCGCTGCTCATCAAGGACCGGCTCAAAACGTTTCATGATGTCTGCCGTTTGTGTGGCATGGGTGCCCGACCCCACCTCGAGATCAATATCGGGCTCGGGGATATGCAACTGCTCGAAGAAGGTTGTCTTCATGGCGGCATCGTAGTGTTGCCCGGTATGAACCAGCTTGCCAGAAAGGCCCGATTGCGGGTGATTTAGCACTCGCATAATCGGTGCTATTTTCATGAAGTTTGGTCTTGCACCTACGACACAGAGGATCTGTGGAGGCTGTGGCTTCCTGACCATATGAAATTTCCTAAAAATCTATTGTCAGGCCCAGGTTTAGCCGGTTTTCTTTATAGTCACGTCCAAAACCGTCTGCGTCGCTGTCAGAAAAACTGTAGCCAAGCGTCACAGTGGTCTTGGGACCCAGCTGACGATCAAGACTCAGGTAAAACCTGGTGATCTCCGACTCTGAACTGGTTCGGTTCTCTCTTTCTTCCAGGCTCAATCTTGAATTAATACTGATTTTTGAAGACAGTTTTCGATTAAACCGGATACCCGTGGAAGTAAATTTTGCATCACTGTCGATGTCCTCTCGAAGCTGCTTTGACTCCCGAACAAAGAAGGTCAGATCGCTGCGCTTGCCTTTCAGGGTTAGCGAAGCATCAAACAACTCATTAACAAAAACACCCTGATCCCGGAAAGTGAGGTTATCTGTCAGAAAGAGTGGTTCTCCGCTAATTGGATCAATCAGGTCTCCAAACGGGTCTTCCGTCGGGAACAGACTGGCAGCACGCCTCTCTGATCGGGTATCAGTGACACTGCGATTGTAGTTGACGGTAAGAGACGTCCGGCGCGTGGTGTGGGTAAACTTGACGCGGGGAGTATCACCAAAAAAATGTTTTCCGTAGCCGAAGTCAAAAGTTGTTCGTCTGTTTGGGGTCCATACCAGACCTACATCCCAGAAATCACCATCGGTATTGTCGTCATCGAAAGTCTGAAAGTTATTCCACTCCTGACCCAAAGTACCATTCAACTGCCACTTTCGATCGAGGGCATAACCCAGCCTGACACTGGCTGTAGAGCGCTCGTTATCCCCATCCTGATTCATGAAGCCATCGCCATCAAATTCCGTTTTCTGATGATCGGCACGCAGGGTCCAACTCAGGGGGCCAAAATCCGGACCGCTATTAAGCGTCACCACAGACATTTTTCGGACACTGTCGGAAAGCTCATCGCCCTTGTTGATCTGATCATCATAGGTATAGCGCACCTGAAGATCGGCAAACCGCGCAAAGCGATGCACAAGATAGGGACTTATACTGTAATCGTAGGTGGTTGTAACGTTGTCGGATCTGTTCAGTTGAGTGCTGCCAGAAGCGGCGAAAGGATCGATTAGTGTCTGATTGGAAGAGATATCGCCTTCAACAAAAAAGAAATCCTCAAGTAACTCAACGGCAGCATCGCCACGTACTCTCGGATTAAAGGAGTCTGCGCCACCACCTACATTGTTAAACTCAAAAGCACCAACCAGTGACATTTCAGCGCGTCTGCCTTTACCTTCAAGTTCGATGGTAGGTCGTACCACACTGATAAACTTGCTCTCCTTGTTGTCATCGTCCAGTTCTACATTGTCCGTGTAAATTTCACCAAAAGTAATGCTCCCCTTGCTTTTCCATTCGCCGGCATTCAGCGAATATGGCACGGCCAACATCACAACCATGGCAATAGATGCCACATGGCTGATTTTACAAAGGGAAACCCGCGTGCTGTTATTCATTCTGGCCGCCACCCATCCTTGTTCGACCTGCCCCATAACTATGCCCATACCCATAACCATAGCCATGGGTATAATTGTCCCAAGGGTATCTTACGGCTTTGTTGAGCAGCATCCCGATAATTTTATCGTCACTGATCCGGCTAACCACCTGTTTCACAACATCCGGTGAAACCTTTTCCGCTTCGACCACAAACACGATTTGCCCCATGCAGTCGGCCAGCACTGCTGCCTCACTCGTCTGAAGGAACGGTGGGGAATCGAAAATAATAACCCGATCCGGATAACGCGCTGACAACTCTGCCATCAATTGCTTCATCCGCTCACTGGCAAGCAGCTCTGTAGATCGTTCGTGGGCAATCCCCACTGGAATAATGCGCACATTGGGAAGGTCGGTGTTTAGCAGTACATCTTCGATGCCGATATTTTCATCTTCCAGAACATCAATAAGCCCTGGCGTGTCATCGGGAATACCCAATAAGTTTCCCGCAGAGGCCTTTGCCATGTCTGCATCCACGAATAAAACTGTTTTATCCTTTTCTATGGAGATACTCAGCATCAGATTAATGGCTGAAAACGTTTTTCCTTCTCCCTCAAAGGAGCTCGTCACCATAATCAGGTTGGCATGGTCCGCGCCCTTAGCCATATTGGTATCGATGTTTTGCAATAACGGTCGTTTGATCGCCCGGTATTCCTCTGCGATATAACTCCTAGGCTTATAGGGAGAGACGAAACCCCTCGCTTCCAACTCTTTGATGGGCAGAACAATACTTTTATTTTCAGATTGGCTTGCTGAGGGCGCAGCGTCTGCCGACGACTCAACCGTTTTGTCAAAAAAAACCTGGCTGTCCGGCTCTGAGGTGAGGTTGCCCCCCACATCAGGTGAGCTTGATGAGGGAGCTGCCGAGTCGTGTTTCTGACTCTTCTTCCCCAGCTTTTCAACTGCTTTTTCAATTGTGCTCATAGGGTTTCCGGATGATAACCAAACAATTCACATCGCTCTCCGAGTGAGCGCTGCATGGAAGAAATCTCACCGATCTCATGTCAATGCCAACTCTTCAAGGAAAGTGACACCGGCATAGACAGCGACCAGCAACAGCAGCAATACAACAAACAGTATTTTGTTCATCTTTGCCATTCGCTGCTGCGCAGGCGTGGGAATGTGCATCACGCAGCCCAGTACGGGCAACCCGGTAACCATGGTTAACCTGCGCCGGTCAGAGATGACCGGTCTCAGCAATGACAGAAGTAATGCCAACCCCGCACCTACGCCCAAGGAAGCCACCAGAACACCGGTATTAAGTAGTATTTTATTGGGCTTGTTGGGCCTCAAGGGAACAAACGGTGGATCGATCACTTTAAACACCAGGTCATTTGCCTGCTGCTCGACATCCTCGGATATGCGGGCGGATTCCCTGCGCTCCAGAAGTCCGGTGTGCTGCTGGGAGAGAACTTCATAGTCGCGGGTCAGCTGAACCAGCTCGGCCTCAACCAAGGGTATTTTGTCCACCATACTGTTGAGCTTATCAACACGGCGTTGATACTCGGCCACACGAACATTCAACTCGGCAACTTTGGCTTCCGCCTCCGCCAGCATCGAACGCATTTGCTGATAAACAGGGCTGGTGTTCATGCCCGACAAATCGGATGCTTCCCCGGTTGCCAATTTCGCAAGCTCCGACTCTCGCTCCTGCTCAAGGCTTTCGAGAAGGTTGTTGATCTGCACAACTTCGGGATGTCGATCAGTATATTTGGATAGCAACTCATCCAGTCGGGCTTTCAGTGAACTAATACGACCATCAATGGATGAGCTCTGCTCACTGGCGCCGCTAGCCAGAAAGACCGGCTGTTCTCCAGCCAATTGACGTTTTAACTCATCGCGCCGGTTTTGCATCTCACTACGCTGCAAACGCGCCTCACTCAATTGCTGCTGGCTCGCCACCAGACGCTGATAATAGCCGCCACCTTCACCTGGCAGATTACCCGCGTGCCTTTGCTTGAAGTCAGCCAGCGCAGATTCGGCCTCAACCAGACGTTTTTCATACTCGGCTATTTGCTTATCAAGGAAGGTTTGTGCTGAATTCGAGTCGCCACGCTTTTCATTGACTGCGCTTTCAATAAATACAGTGATTAGTGCCTGTACAACTTTCCGGGCAAGATCACGGTCCTCATGATAGAAAGACACAGAATAGAGGGATGAATTGCGCCGATCGCCAGATAGCGATACCGCTCTCCGGATATTGCTGAAAAGCTTTTCCTTCTCTCTTTCTGTCTGGGCGCGCAGGTCCATATCAGTCATTCTGAGTAGCTTTTCGAGATTTGGTCGACTAAGCAATGTTCTACTCATCAGCTCTACGCGCTGATCAATATCCGGCTGTATTACCAATCCCCTCAACAAAGGCCGCAGGATGGTATTGGTGTCGACATGAATCCTGGCTGTGGCCATGTACTGATCGGGCACCTGAGATACCGAAAACCACCCAACGACACCAACCAGCCAGGCAATAACCAATGCCGCCCATCTGAAACGCCAAAGGCCCGACAGATAGCTGAATAGCATCGCCAACATTTCTTGCATAGCTGATCTTCCTTAAGTTTCCGGGTTACGTCGTGGCAACGACTTAGAACCAAGCCTCAGGGATAATCACTATATCTCCGGGAAAGAGGGCAAGATTTGTCGAAATATCCCCATCATTGAGCAGATCATCCAGGCGAAGCTTATACGTGCTTTGATCACCACCAAAGCTTCTGATCAACACAGCCTTGTTGCCAGCGGCAAACTCCGTCAGGCCACCGACTTCCACCATCAAATCAAGCAGCGTCATATGTTTTCTGAAGGGAATACTTGTCGGCTCTGCAGCTTCACCAACCACTCTGACCTGCTGAGAGGGGACGCCCACAAAGTCGTCGACGATAACACTGACAACAGCACTCTTGACATATTCTGAGTAGGCTTCCTCAATATCCCGGGCAAGCTCCGAGGGCGTTTTCCCGCTTGCCTCGATGTTTTCAACCAACCGGGTGCTGATTTTCCCATCAGGACGTACTTTGACACCGTTGATTGTCAGCTCTTCGTTACCCCAGACGAAGACTTCCATACTATCCCCGGGACCGATTACATAGGTATAGTCGGCCGGCATTGTACGCAGGTCATCGGGCACCTCGGTGTGGGTTGATGACGAGCAACCGGAAAGAGCCACTAGAGCCAGACTGAGACCAATCACAGATGAAGTTCTTGATACGTAAGAAATAAGACCAGACACGATTCAGCTCCTCCCTTGAGTGCTTCAAATATAAATCCCGGCTGAGTGTAGCATGCACATAAAACCGATGACTAGCAGCGGGCTTCAGGCCACGCCACCCCAGCCCGTGACGGGATTTAAACAGAAGCTCCGCTTTATGGACGAATCATTTAGACGAACGGCCGGTTGCGTGGCTTGACCTGCAAAATATACTCGGCCCTAGTCCTAATTAACTGGTACCATTCCCCGATAAGGCTGGGTTCTGCTCCGCAACAAACAATTAAGGCTAACTATTTGTAGTGTAAGGGCTTACCAACCACCGTCAGCCATATACTGCAAATTTCCGGCATAGGATTTCCTGCTATTGGCGGGCACAGCCTGTGATGATTCCGGCTGCAGATACTGATAGACCGGCCCAACGGGTATCCATCAAAAGCAACTGGCTTCTCCAATCAGAAGCCAAACCTACCTTATGGAAGGGGTTTATTACAGGCAATGAAAAAGACGAATTTTCGCGACTTGTCCTCAGGTTATAAGGTGCTCGTAATCGTCGAGCTTTCCGTATATTTCGGTTCGGTATTTTTTGCCATCCTTGCCAATAATTTCTTTGGCTGGTCCCAACAAAGCAACCTCGAAACAAATATAGTTGCCGCCTACTCTCTTGTTTTTGCTCTTTTCATTTTGCTCACATCCCTTTCCCTAGGGCTATACAATCCCAGAATGCGAGAAAATTATCGCAATGTATTTCGCAGGCTCGTGCTTGCCGTCGCACTCGGCTCTGCCGAGTTTGCGATTCTCTTTATGCTTATCAACACGAAGCCTTTCACTGCCGAGGTTGTACTCACGGCAGCGGGCATAGGGCTGATTCTTACCAGTCTTATCAGGCATACACTCAACCGTTTCGATTTGCTTGGCTTTAACAAGATCAACGTACTGATACTTGGATCTGGAGAACGAGCATCGATCGTTGAGAGACGGATGAGACGTGCTGTTGACCGCCACGGCTTTACCCTCAAGGGGTTTGTGGTGATGGAGGGTGACTTGCCCGATGGCATTAAACAGGAGCGACGCATCAACCTTGAAAAAGGTGCACTTCTGTCATTTGTTATCGAACACAACATTGACGAAATTGTTGTTGCCAGTGACGAGAGAAGAGCCAACCTGCCTGTTGATGAGCTGTTTGCCTGCAAGATTCGTGGCGTTAATGTTATTGATATTCTGGATTTCATCGAACGGGAAACGGGACAAATTGCGGTCAACCTCATCTATCCCAGCTGGATCATTTATTCCAATGGTTTCGCCTCAATCCACTACCTGAGAAATTCGGTAGACTGGCTCTTCAATGCATCAATCGCCATTCTACTATTACTCCTCACCTGGCCAATTATGCTCATCACTGCCCTGGTGATTAAAATTGAAGATGGCATCAAGGCACCCATTTTTTATCGCCAGGAGAGGGTAGGACTCGACGGCAAGGTCTTCAAAATTATCAAATTCCGAAGTATGCGCACTGATGCCGAAAGCAACGGAGCCGTCTGGGCCAAAGTCAACGACACCAGAATAACCCGCATAGGAAACTTTATTCGAAAATGCCGAATCGACGAATTACCACAAATCTACAATGTGCTGTGCGGAGAAATGGGCTTTGTCGGCCCCAGGCCGGAAAGGCCCGAGTTTGTTCAGGGGCTGATTCGCAGCATCCCCTACTACAACGAAAGGCACAATGTTAAACCCGGTTTAACCGGATGGGCGCAGCTTAAATATCCTTATGGAGCAACAGACGAAGACGCCATGGAAAAGCTGAAGTACGACCTCTACTACGTCAAGCACCGCAGCTTCCTGCTCGACCTTAACATTCTTATCAGAACCGTTGAGGTTGTTCTTTTTGGCAAGGGCCGGTAATCACCCCCTATTATCGCACCTTGTAACGCCCTGCCACCTAGGAACGAATATTGTACTTTTCGAGAAAGTTATAGAGCGTTGGTCTGGTCACCCCCAACATTTTGGCTGCTTCCGAGACATTATCCCCGGCATTCAACAACGCCCTCTGAATAGCACCCTTTTCAGCTTTCTCCCTGATTTCTCTCAGGTTAAAGGGTGCGGCCTCTTCGCCCGCTGGCGACAGCTCGAGGTCCTCCAGGGTGATGTGGGTCCCCTCTGCCATGATAATGGCCCGTTTGATTCGACTCTCCAGCTCACGGACATTGCCAGGCCAATCGTAAGACTCGATCGCCTGAGCTGCCTGCTTGTCAAACCCGCGTAGCGATTTGCCTGATTCCTTGCTGAAACGTGCCAAAAATGCCTTTGCCAGCAGCAGGGCATCCCCTTCACGATCCTTCAACAAGGGTATCTGGATGGTGATCTCACTCACCCTGTAATAAAGATCCTCGCGGAACTTCCCCTCCTCTATGTACTTGGTCAGATCCTGATGCGTGGCACATATAATCCTCACATCAATGGGGATTTCCGTCCTGCCCCCTACTCGTTCAATGACTCTTTCCTGAAGAAAACGCAATAATTTGGACTGTAACTCCAATGGCAAGTCGCCAATTTCATCGAGAAACAGGGTACCCCCATCGGCATACTCTATTTTTCCCTGCGTCTGTTTAACCGCACCCGTGAAGGCACCTTTCTCATGGCCGAACAGCTCACTCTCCAACAGATTGTCTGGTATCGCAGCGCAGTTGATTGCGACCATTTTCTGGTCTGCCCTGGCACTCAGCTCGTGCAATGCCCGGGCAATAACCTCTTTGCCAGTTCCGCTGGCGCCCAGCAGCAAGGTTGTGATATCGGAGGGCGCTACTTTCTCAACTGTGCGACAGACTTTCAGCATTTCCGGGCTGGCAGTAACAACCCCTCGCAAAGGGGACTCCACACCCTGCTCCTGAAGTCGACGGTTTTCAGACTCCAGCTCATAAACACGGTAAGCCCGGTCGACAATCAATGTAAGGATATCCGGGTCAACCGGCTTTTGATAAAAATCGTAGGCTCCAAGACCAATTGCCTTGACCGCATTGGATCTATCATTGTCACCCGTCACCACGATCACTTTTGTTTGCGGTGAAATCACCAGGATCTCACTCAGCGTGGCAAGGCCCTCTGTGACGCCACCGGGATCCGGCGGCAGCCCCAGATCAAGCAATACTACCCATGGCTGATGACGGCGCAACTGAGCTATCGCGGCCTCACGATCACCGGTGATGACCACATCATAGTCATCAAAACACCAGCGCAGCTGACTTTGCAGGCCGGTATCGTCTTCAACCACGAGCAGCGGTCTGTTGGCTTCTTTCACGACTGATTTCCTTCATTTTCGGTACTTGCTTCGCCACCATCAATCGGACTACACGGCAAGATAATAGTAAATTGAGAACCCACGCCAGGCTCACTGGCAACCAGAATATCCCCGCCGATAGAACGGATATACTCTCGACTTTCAAATGCACCCACGCCCATGCCGGTCAAACCTTTAGTGGAATCAAATGGACTGAAAAGACGGTCGCGGATAAAAGCCCTATCCATTCCCGTACCCGCATCCTCAATAATGACATGAACAGTCTGCCCCTGCCTCTCTACGCTGACAGCAACTCTTGCTGTTGCCGGGGTGGCGTCCTGGGCATTCTGGATGATATGGCCAAATACAGTCGATAGCTGCTCACGGTCCGCACGCACCACCGCATCACCGGCCACCGATTCAAGTACAGGTTTAGGCTCCCTGGCAGAGGCGGCCCTGACCAGCTTCGTCAGCAAACTGCCAAGCTCGATATCCTCGGCCAAATCGCCCCGAACACCGCTTCTCATCTGCTCCATAAGCCGGGTCATTCTATTAACGGAATTTTTGACAGTTGCAAGAACATCGTCAATGAACTCGGGCTTGTGTTTATGCTTTTCTGCATTGGTGATAATCAGCGATTGCTGGGCTAGGATGTTTTTCAGATCATGAACAATATAGGCAGACAGCCGATTAAACGCTTCAAACTGTCGCGAACGAATCAGGGCCTGATCTGCCCGATATTGCGCCAAATGGCTGGCCGCGTGCTGGCCTGCCATTTTCAAAAGATCCCGATCTTCCCAGTTAATCGCGTGATACAAATCCGAGCGCCTGACCAGCACAAACCCCAGGCACTCATCCCGAAGTATCAGGGGCACCAACAGCCAGATATTCCGAATCTTCAGCAACCACTCCGGCAGGACCAAACCCGCATATTTTTCGGGATCTTCATTATATTCATCGATATCGATAACCCAGTGAGTCCGCGTCATAAATAACGTCAAAGAATCTAACGATTTCGCATCCGCACAATCAGGTTCAGGCATATGCCAGCGAGCCAGCACACTAAAATGTCCAGCATCATTTTTTTCCCACAAGATGCCACCTGGGCTTTCCGTCAGCTTCGCAATGGATTGAATCACCCTCTCCGGCACACTGTCTTCATTACCTGAAAGCGTCTGGGTAAATTTAAGCCATTCTTCCCGATAATCGTGCTTGTAGGAAAAAAAATGCTTGCTCAACAAGACCCTTACCTGAGCACGAATCTTGTCGGAAAACATCAGGGTGACCAGCAGGACTGCCGCACCAAAGAAAAATACGATTTGCAGCACACTACCCCAGGTCCCGCCATAATAACGGATGAAGTAACCGGCAGTGGCCATCAGCAGCAGATAAACACCCGCCCCCATGATCGTTGCAGTGTGGAAAACCACATGCCTAGACACGTGGATATTCAGTTCAAATTTCGGGTTTCGGGCAATGGCAATGACGATAAGCGGTGCGGCCATCCCGTTCACGAGGCCGCGGGCTTCCCATAAATCAAGGCTGATGCGCTTGAAAAGAAGTGCATCTGAGTACATAAAAAAGTCGTAGACAAAAAAACTGCCGATACCAAGGCACAAGAATTTTGTTGACCATCGCTGGGTGGCACCAGAGTTGCGAAAAATCTGCTCAATCAGAACCAGACCCGTGAGGGAAAGCACCACCCATAGCACTAACACAATTTCACGAAACAGTGTTTCTGATACGGGCAGATATTTGGAAGCAAGTGGCATAGTAAAGAGCACACCCAACAGCACAAGCACTGCCGAACAACCCAGTGCAATTCGAAATATCATGGCTCCGCGGGGACTTTCACCATCTTTTTTACAGAGAACATCCAGCAGGAACAGGCACCAGGACAGGTTTCTCGACAACTCGGCCAGCTGTATCATCTCGAAAGAAACCCGGGCACCGAACTCCCCTGCTGCAATGGCTCCAGCCCAGACAGTCGAACAGACGGCGGCGAGAATGATCAGAACCCCCTGCGGCCGTCCACGCCATGAAATGCTGATCAGAATTGTCAGTACCAAATAGGCAAAAAATGCGAACAGATAGCTGGGCACACCCACATTCATGCGAGAACCTGCAGGTCTAGTTTCAAGATCCCGTCGATCATAAAGCGTCTCCATTCAACAACAGATTTTGCACACTAGCGGATTCTGGATCAGAACTGCCTTTAACACTATACTCAGCACCTTAAATTTGGTCGGACATGCAGCTGAGTTAATCGAAGCGGTGTTTTTGCCCGAAGGCGATTCAACCAAAAAACCCAGCTGGCTGCTATCAGTTACTGCCCTTCCATCTACCGCTTTGTGGTGGACGAGACAATCGCAACATATGGATTAGCCACCCACGAATCAAGGAATATATCGGTGACATCGTACAGCGATCTACAGCAATCACTAAGATCAAAACCGAAAACCTGGCTAGTTACTGGTGTTGCAGGGTTTATCGGTTCCAGCCTCCTCAAAACCTTGCTTGAACTGGAGCAACGGGTTGTCGGCATTGATAATTTCTCAACCGGACATCAATCCAACCTGGACGACGTGCAAGCCGAAAGCGGCAAAAACTGGGACAGATTTACCTTTTACCCGTACGATGTCCGTAACTTGAATGACTGTATAAATGCATGCAAGGATGTCGATATCGTTCTTCATCAGGCAGCTCTGGGAAGCGTACCAAGATCTATTGAAGACCCCATCACAACCAACAGTTCAAATATTGATGGCTTTCTGAATATGCTGGTGGCAGCAAGAGACACAAAGGTAAAGCGCTTTGTGTATGCAGCTTCGTCCTCCACCTATGGCGACCATCCGGGACTTCCCAAAGTCGAAGATGAAATTGGGCGCCCACTTTCACCCTACGCCGTCACCAAGTACGTGAACGAACTGTATGCGGACGTCTTCGCCCGAACTTATGGCATGGAAAACATAGGTCTCCGCTATTTTAATGTTTTTGGGCCAAGACAGGATCCAAACGGCGCATATGCCGCTGTCATACCCAAGTGGTTCGGGCAACTGCTGTCCGGAGAAGACTGCTTTATTAATGGTGACGGGGAAACATCACGGGATTTTTGTTTTATCGACAATACCGTTCAAGCTAACCTGCTGGCCGCAACCACTGAAAATCCGACCGCCATCAATCAGATATATAATGTCGCATGCGGCGATCAAACCAGCCTGAACGAGCTTTTTTATTCGATAAAAATGCTGCTCGGGAGTCATTACCCGAATATCAACAGTTTGACGGCCAAACACCGGGCATTGCGCCCTGGCGATGTTCGACACTCACGGGCAAACATCGAAAAGGCCAACTCGTTGCTCGGATACCAGCCCTCCCATAACGTCCACCAAGGGTTACAGGCTACGCTGGATTGGTTTTTAAAAAAGACAGCGGATTAAAAATAATTCGTCAACGGTCTCATAGGGACACGGGAGATATTGTGAAGAAAGTAGCAGTTGTTGGATTAGGGTACGTAGGTCTGCCTCTGGCCGTCGCATTTGGCAAAAAACTACCAACCATTGGCTTTGACCTCGACAAGAAAAAGCTGGCCGCCTATCTTTCGGGGAAAGACCCCAGTGGAGAAGTAGCACCAGAAGACCTGGCCGCAGCCTCCCACCTTGAACTCACTGATGATCCCGCCAAATTAGCGGAAGCCAACGTTATCATTATCGCCGTCCCCACCCCCATTGATCAGGCTCACAAACCTGACCTGAGGGCTGTTCACGGGGCATCCAGAACCATTGCAGCGCACCTCAGTCCAGGCACCACTGTCGTGTATGAATCAACCGTATATCCGGGCTGTACTGAAGAAACCTGCGCACCCATATTGGAGTCGGTATCCGGGATGCCCTGGCTTGGCAAGCCCGGCGCAGTCAGTGAGGACGGACAAAATGGCTTTTTTATTGGCTACTCTCCGGAACGCATCAACCCCGGTGACAAAGTTCATCGGCTGGAGACCATCGTCAAAGTAGTCTCTGGTGACACCCCCGAAACCCTGGAAAAAGTGGCCCAAACCTACGAACAGATTATTACGGCCGGAGTTTATCGGGCTGCCAGCATCAAGGTAGCTGAAGCAGCAAAAGTGATTGAGAATACTCAGCGCGATCTTAATATTGCACTGATGAACGAACTGTCCCTTATTTTCCATAAACTCGGTATAGACACGCTTGATGTTCTGGAAACAGCGGGAACAAAATGGAATTTCCTGCCGTTCCGCCCCGGGTTGGTGGGTGGGCACTGTATTGGCGTCGACCCCTACTACCTCACCTTTAAAGCCGAAGCAGAGGGCCACCACCCCCAGGTTATTCTGGCTGGCCGACAAACTAACGATGGCATGGGCAAATACATTGCCGAGCAGACTGTAAAACAACTGGTCAAGAAAGGTCACCCGGTCTGTGGTGCCAATGTAGTGATCCTGGGACTAACATTCAAAGAGGATTGTCCCGACCTCCGAAACTCAAAAGTTGCAGATATCATCGCAGAACTCAGGGAATATCACTGCAATATCATTGTTCATGATCCCATGGCAGAGAGTAGCGAGGCCATTGAGGAATACGGCGTGGAACTTACCCCCTGGGATCAAATCAAAAACGCACATGCAGTGGTTCTGGCGGTTGCCCACCAGCACTACAAGAAGCTATCTGCCAGTGAACTTGGCGCCATCATGGCTGAAAACGCTACCATCATTGATGTTAAATCAATGCTCGACAGGTCATTGTTTGAAGAGAAAAATATCGATATATGGCGGCTCTAGGCGCCCCAAAGGTCATACCAGAAAGCATTGTATCGACTATCATCATTAAACAGATTGTCTGACCCCTTGCAGCTGTCAGGTTTTTTTACATCAAGGGGTCGCCGACTACCTTGCCAAAAAGAAAACTCGTTTTTATGATCGCAACATATTGATTAATAAAAAACTAAAAAATAATGGCCCACTTATTGCACTGTAATTGTTATATCAAATAAAACCCCGTAGATACAGGTTTGGAGAAATGGAAAACGACTCACAAAATCATGCAACCAAGAAGGGTGCCGAACCCAATTCTTCAGTAAATATCTCACGCCGCAATTTTTCCCGTATCGGCGCTGCGGCACCGATTCTCATGTCCCTCGCAAGCCCCTCTGCGCTGGGGGCCCCCTGCCTGTCCAACATGATGTCCGGACATTTGTACCAAGATAGGGGTCAATGCAGCCCCGGCTGGAGCCCCGGCGGCTGGAAAAACGTAGGTGGCAGCGAGCCCGACTGGAACAGCACCCCATTTCAATATGGCATTTATGACCCGAAAGCAACCTACACCCAGGGTGGCAGCGGGAAAAAGAAAAAATGTGGCCGCAATAGCAAAAATCAGCCTGAGTGCTACGTAGAAGGGACAACCCTCTCTGAAGCACTGGGTTATTATGGTTTAGGCTGTCCCTCCGGGCTCGTCAGCGTCTGCCACCTGCCAATGGCCACTATTTTGAATGAAAATCCCGGCGGCAGCACAGGCAACTTTGCAGGCCATTTTGTAGCAGCACTCCTGAATGCCTCGCACAGCGGCATAACCTATGTCATCACTCCCAGTCAGCTTGTTGGACTTTATAATGATCCATCAACCATACCGGAACCCTATACAGGAAACATAGGATCATTTCTGGATTCAACCTGGTAAGTTTTTGCTTTAAAGTATCGGCATTATGAATAGTGTCGATACTTTCTCTTCCTCCTGCCAGTCCTGCCTCTATCACCAATGGGAGGAGGAATGTGTCATGTACAATCCGGTTTCGGGGGAAACCCATTTGCTGGAAGCAACGGCCGCCAAGATTCTGATCACCATTGCTGCAGCACCAACCCGATACGACCAACTCAGTCTCTTGCTCCAAGAGGAGCTGGATGATGTGCCTGAAACAGAAATAGATGAATACATCTGTACCACCTTGCAGAAACTTCAGGACATGCACTTAATTTCAGCGACAGGGAAATAGCTCCCTTGCTGCTTTCATCGATACCGCTTCGAAAACTAAAACAGCAGCTAGCAGGGGAAGGCATCAACCTGAAAATTGGCCCCTTTGTGGTCAACCTCTCGTCATCCCTGCCAAACATTGCAGAAAATCTCAGAGACCTATACGGCGCCTATACTCTGGAGGATATCCACCGGGTCGATTTCCATATCGCACTGCAATCCCCGTCGATAATCAGACGGTGGATCCGCCCGCAGGCCACTTTCTCCTTTGACGGCTACCTGCCTTTCAAGCCCCTGCCACAAACCCAGTCTTTTGCCATGTTCGAATGGGGGCTCAACTGGTGCGTAGCGAACAATGCACACCAATATCTGGTTATCCATTCCGCAGTTGTGGAAAAAAATGGCAAGGCGATCATTTTTCCGGGTACGCCTGGTAGCGGTAAAAGCACTCTCTGTGCAGGTCTTGTTAGCCAGGGGTGGCGACTTCTGTCCGATGAAATGGCACTGCTTTCGACTGAAACCGGCTTAATCACGCCGATCCCAAGACCAATAAGCCTCAAAAACGAGTCCATTGATATCGTCAGATCATTTGCAAATGATGACATTTTTGTGGGGAAACCAGTGCATGATACCGCCAAAGGTAGCGTTGCCCACATGTGTGCACCCATGAGCAGCGTCTCAAGGAGCGATGAACCAGCTGTGCCGACTGCCATCATTTTCCCCAAATACCGCAAGGAGGTGAATATTGAATTATTGCCTTTGAGCAAGGGCAGGACGTTTCTCGAACTGGCAGAAAACAGCTTCAATTATCATATACTCGGCTCAACCGCCTTTAGTGTTCTGACAGCCATGCTCGACCAGTGCGAATGCTTCAGATTGAACTACCAGAATCTGGATGACGCCTATGCCACTCTAGGGAACCTGATTGATGCCTGAGTCAATCATGGAAAGCTGCCTGGTGCGCTTCCTTCGCGATCCGCAACACAGTGCCCCCGGACTTTCACCTGGGGAATGGCAGATGCTTATTCGTCAGGCGAGACGCAGCAATTTATTGAGCCGCATGGCGCACCTCGTCGAAACATTCGATCTTTTCTCTTTTGTGCCTAAGCATCTTCAATCTCACCTGCTCAGCGCCCAACTGGTGTCATCGAGCAACCTCCGCTCAGTGAAGTGGGAGATCTTGCAAATTTATACTGCACTGAGCGAAGCCGGCATTCCCTTTGCGTTGCTCAAAGGTGCTGCCTATGTCATGAGTGAACGCGATGCATTTCAAGGTCGACTGTTTGGCGACATCGATATTCTGGTCAGGAATGAACAATTAAAAGAGGCTGAAAAAGCGCTTATCAAACACGGGTGGTTTTGCACAAAGATAGACCCCTATGACCAGAAATATTATCGCACCTGGATGCATGAACTACCGCCACTGAAACATCTGAAAAGACAAACTGACCTGGATGTTCACCACACCATTCTCCCGCCTACTGCCGACGCAAAACCTGATATCAACAAAATATGGGAGCACGTGATTGAGCTGAAAGATTATCCGGGAATGTATGTTCTATCTCTCCAGGATATGATTCTGCACAGTGCCGCCCATCTTTTTCATGAAGGAGACTTCGAGCAGGGGCTACGCGACGTTGTCGATCTGGATGCGTTACTCCGCGAGTACTCCCTAGAGAGTGGCGACGCCTGGACCGACCTCCTCACCAGGGCAAAGACACTCCACCTATCACGATCACTCTATTACGGACTGCGCTATGCCAGGATGCTACTTAAAACGCCTGTTCCCGAGGAGCTGACAGGAGAAATGTCCGCCGGGGCAGTACCCCCTTGTTTCTCCAGATTTCTCATGGACAGGATGTTACTGAAAGCCATGATGCCAAACTGTATTGGCCAGAGAACTCATTTACTGGGGCTTACCCGCTTTATTTTATTTATCAGATCACACTATCTTCGCATGCCCATGCAGCTACTGATTCCACACCTGCTCAGAAAAGCGATCAAGCAGGAAAAATAAGTGCTCTCAGGGCATTGCCCGCCACAGCAACTATCGCCGCTTGAGTGAATACACGATACACTCAAGTTTTAACAGACAACTAAAAACCATCGCTGCAACACCGATATTAAACAGGGTCAGTATTTCAAAACCCACAAAGTAGTAATCGCCCATCAGACGAATAACACCGGCGAGCAGGCAGATGACCACGCCGACAATACCCGCGACTGTGGCTATGTTCGATAAAATTCTCACTTAACGCTCCTCACTTTACGTTTAACGATAGACAGGTACCATTTACTTTCAATCCCGCCAATTTTGGTTATAGCGAATAAATCATAAGTGCAAAAGCATTAAGTTGCCGATTTTATATGCTCAATTTATACTCAGCGGATCAATAACTCACCAATACAATTCGGCCAATTCCCATGTACGAACAATTTTATGACCTCAAGGCCGAGCCCTTCCGACTAAGTCCGGATCATCGGTTCTGCTTTAACCACCGCAGTTACGCCAAAGCCAAGGCTTACATGCAGTATGCGTTTCAACGCGCCGAAGGCTTTGTGATGATTACAGGCAAGCCTGGCACGGGAAAAACAACCCTAGTCAGCGATCTTGTGGAAAGTCTTAGGGAAGATCAAGTGAATGTCGCCATGCTGGTCTGCACACAGCTGGGGGCAGACGACCTGTTGCGAATGGTTGCCGATGCATTTGGCCTGTCTTCCAACACAGACCATAAATCACTGCTTCTGCAACAGTTGACCCGGCTTTTTGTCAACGACTACAAAACCGGCAAGCGTGCCCTCCTGATCATTGACGAAGCTCAGGATCTCTCCACAGCCGCACTGGAAGAGCTTCGGTTGCTCACCAATTTGCAGATGAGCCGACAACCCCTGCTGCAGATCTTTCTTTTGGGCCAGGAAGAGCTCAGGGATATTGTTCAGCAGCCAAATATGGAACAAGTGCACCAGCGACTCGTGGCCGCCTGCCATTTGGCATCCCTGAATGAAGAGGAAACTAAGGGTTACATCAAACACAGGTTGAATCAGGTTGGCTGGAAAGGAGACCCCGCTATCAGTAATGCCATTTACCCCGTGATCCACAAAGTCAGCGAGGGTATTCCTCGACGCATCAATATGATTTGCAGTCGACTTTTTTTACATGCCTGCGTTGAAGAATTGCATAAAATCAGCATTAACGACGCCAAGATTGTATTGGGCGAAATAAACCAGGAACAGCTGACATCGAAGACCATGCTTCCCGATCTCGATTTTGCTGTTCAGGACACCTACGATACACCGCCCCAGCCGGCACCTGCGGCCGTTAGCGACATTAAAAAAAAAGTAGTTGATATCTCTGACTCCGCTCGCAGGACTCCACCGGCCCCCGCACCTCAAACGGGGCTGGCTATCCAGCCAAAACCCGAGGAAGTCCCGCCAAGCAAAGAGAACCTCTTTCAGGCAAGGGAATTAACCCAAACTGAGGTATACCGCGGGCCCGATTCAAGAAAAGGTGAAAGACGCTCTTTTACCGACCCCCGCCAGGAAGTCCGATACGAACCGGGGAAAAAAGACCGACGACAAAACCCCGGGCGCCGCAAGGAAGACAAAGAAGTACAAAAACGTCCCTGGCAGTTCTGGATCTAATGGCCTGAGCAGCCCATTATTCCATCCCACCGAGTGTTATGTTTTTCGTATAATCACTCGAGGTATGCGAATGTATCTATCCGTAGCACCCAAAACTTCACCCCCAACCCCCTTCAAGAGGAATCCCCGTGTACGTCGAACAAGCAGACCGTCAACAGTTGCAACGCTGGCAAGAAGAGCTTTCTGCCAACCACCGGAGCTTTGTCTCCAGCAAGCTTAATCTCGATCTGACCCGGGGCAAGCCCTCAGCAAACCAATTATCACTGGCCGATGCACTGGATGGCATCCTGCAGGGAAATTATGTTTCGGACGAGGGCGTGGATACCCGCAATTACGGCGGACTGGACGGTTTGCCGGCCATGCGCCAACTGGCGGCAGAAATCCTCGGCGTAAAATCTGACGAAATCATAGTGGGGGGCAATAGCAGCCTGACCCTGATGTATTTCAGTGTCCTGTTTGCCTGGCAGTTTGGTTTGAACGGCCCGGACTCGGCCTGGCGACATGAAGAAACCGTCAAGTTTCTCTGCCCCGTACCCGGTTATGACCGTCACTTTGCCATCTGCGAGGAATTTGGCATTGAAATGGTCAACGTGCCAATGAATGAGGACGGCCCGGATATGGACGTAGTTGAGGCCCTGCTCCGCAATGACAGCAGCATCAAGGGAATCTGGTGTGTACCCAAATACTCAAATCCCACCGGCTGCATTTACAGCGCTGCGACCATCGAACGGCTGGCCGGACTGGGGACTATCGCGGCCACGAACTTCCGAGTTTTCTATGACAACGCCTACGCAGTTCACGACCTTGTGGACAAGCCTGCCGAACTGGCCAATATACGGAAATTCTGTGAAAAACATGGCACCGGAGATAGCGTACTGCAGTTCGGATCGACCTCCAAGGTGACTTTCGCCGGTGCAGGAGTGGCATTTATGGCGGGTAGCAAAACGAATTTAGGTGCCATAAAAAAGCATCTGGGGATTGCCACTATCGGGCCGGATAAGGTCAACCAGCTTCGGCATCTGAAGATGATTGGTACTATGACGGAACTGCGCAGCCACATGGCCCGACATGCCGAGCTCCTGCGACCGCGCTTTGCCTGCGTGCTGAAACACCTTGAAGAAAACTTCCGCGATTCTGACCTGGGAGACTGGAGCTCACCCGATGGCGGTTACTTTATTTCTTTCGATACCCGCCCCGGGCTGGCCAACGCCGTTATCCAGCTGGCTGCAGACGCGGGGGTCAAACTCACCCCGGCGGGCGCCACCTTCCCCTACGGCAAAGACCCGGACGATAAAAATATCCGGCTGGCACCGTCATTCCCCACCGTTGAGGATATCGATCACGCCATGGCCGTATTCTGTAATGCCGTGAAACTGGCCTCTGTGAACCAACAACTCGCGGCCTGAACGCCTGACATCAGAAAGGGCAGCGCAAGCTGCCCTTTTTATTCAGCAAACAGGTACCTGTTAACTAGCGATCGCCTTTTGGTTTGGGTGCAATACCCGGATAGGGGAAAGGGGTGACATTACCGGCGCCGCCCTTCGCCTCGATAATTTTACAGGAACCTTCTTTTTCCACTTCATCAATGCGAACAACTGAATGCAGCGGAATAAAACTCCGCTTGACAGAGGAAAACTCGTTCTTCAGTTTTTCTTCGGAAGGGTCGACAATCATCTGGGAGCGCTCACCAAACACAAACTCCTCGACTTCCAGAAACCCCCACAAATCACTTTGGTAGACTTGCCGGGCATAGATTTCGTACACCTGACCCTGATTGAAAAATACAATTTTGTAAATGGGGGTTGATGCCATACAGGTTGCCTGTTCACCGGTTTATCAAGGGCGCGAAAGAATACCACAATCTGCACAAATTTCACCCGATCAGACCACACCCTGTGGGATTAACCACTGACGACCGTTATACTGTGCGGCCGCGCCAAGTGTATCCATAACCAGTAATTTATGTCCGAGCCAAAAATCAAAAAATTGCACATTGTCACCCATGGCTGCCAGATGAATGAATACGATTCATCACGCATGCGTGATCTGCTGGGCGACAGCCACCAGATGGTGGCAACAGACAACCCGGAAGAAGCCGACGTACTGTTACTGAACACCTGCTCAATCCGGGAAAAAGCCCAGGAAAAGGTTTTTCACCAGCTCGGCCGCTGGAAACACCTCAAAGCCCGCAACCCGGAACTGGTCATCGGGGTTGGCGGCTGTGTCGCCAGCCAGGAGGGTGACGCCATTGCCAGACGTGCACCTTTTGTGGATCTGGTGTTTGGCCCGCAGACATTGCATCGGTTGCCGGAAATGCTGGCCGAAAGAAAGCAGCGAGACGGCACCACCATCGTCGATATCAGCTTCCCGGAGATTGAGAAATTTGACCGGCTGCCTCAGCCGGACGCCGATGGCGTCACTGCCTTCGTTTCGATTATGGAAGGCTGCTCCAAATACTGCACCTTCTGTGTTGTGCCGTATACAAGAGGTGAGGAAGTCAGCCGCCCGGCTGCAGATGTACTCGCGGAAGTGGCTCATCTCGCTGGCCAGGGCGTGCGGGAAGTCAATTTGCTGGGACAGAATGTCAATGCCTACCGCGGCAGCATGCCTGACGGAAACCTCTGCGACCTGGCGGAGCTGATTGGCTATGTGGCAGGAATTGAAGGCATTGACCGTATTCGCTATACCACCTCCCACCCGGTGGAGTTTTCAGACAGTCTCATTGCGGCCTATGCTGAAGTGCCCGAGCTGGTCAGCCACCTTCACCTACCGGTGCAAAGTGGCTCGGACCGAATTCTGGCGGCAATGAAACGTGGCCACACCGTACTCGAATACAAATCAAAAATTCGCAAGCTGCGCCGGATCAGACCGGATATCAGCATTTCATCGGACTTCATCATTGGTTTTCCCGGTGAGACCGAGAAGGATTTCGAGGATACCCTCAAGCTGATTCAGGATATCGGCTTTGATCACAGCTTCAGCTTTGTGTACAGCGCCCGACCGGGAACACCGGCAGCCGATCTCCCCGATAGCACGCCCGAAAGCATCAAGAAGCAACGACTGCAAATCCTGCAAAGCAGGATCAGCCAGCATGCCACAAGCATTAGTGAGCAAATGGTCGGTACCGAACAGACCATCCTGATCACCGGCATTTCAAAGAAAGATCCCGGCCAGTTGCAGGGCCGCACCGAAAACAACCGGGTCGTCAATTTCCCAGCCACCGACCATCAACTGATAGGTGCGTTTGCCAGGGTGAGCATTATCGAGGCTTTGCCCAATTCACTGCGCGGACGCCTGATCGTTGCAACGGATAACACTGCAGCATAAATGACGGCGCTAGCAAATACCTATAAACCTCACTCAAAACTGTTTTCAGACCCTAATAAAGGTTATATGCTTGCCTTACATGCGTAGCCGCAGAGGGCGGCCTATTGGAAAATTTGAATATTCAGACTGCAACACAGACCATCACGCTGGAACCCAGCGACACCCGTCGCCTAGCAACACTCTGCGGGCAATTCGACGAAAACCTCAGACACATCGAACAGCGGCTGAAAATCGAGATTCGCAACCGAGGCAATACCTTCGCTCTGATTGGCGACCATGCCGCAGCTGACGTGGCTGGGCAACTTCTCCATCACCTCTATCAGGAAACCGGTCGCAGCCGTGAGCTGACACCCGACCATATTCATCTTGCCATTCAACAATCCACCGCCGGAATGCCTATGGAACACTATGCGACCATGACTACAGCTGACAGCAATATCGCCGAGACAGAGAACGCTATAACGCAGACAGTCATCCGCACCAAAAAAGGCAATATCAAACCCAGAGGAGTCAGCCAGCAACGCTATGTGCGGGCCGTGCAAACCCACGATATCAATTTTGGGGTAGGACCTGCCGGTACCGGCAAAACCTATCTGGCGGTAGCCTGCGCGGTGGAGGCTCTACTGAGAGACGAAGTGGAACGAATTCTACTGGTGCGCCCTGCTGTTGAAGCCGGGGAAAAGCTCGGCTTTTTGCCCGGAGACCTGAGCCAGAAGGTGGACCCCTATCTGCGCCCACTCTACGATGCGCTGTATGAAATGCTCGGCGTTGAAACGGTAGCAAAACTCATTGACCGGAGTGTTATTGAAGTAGCACCGCTGGCCTACATGCGTGGCCGCACCCTGAACAACTCTTTCATTATTCTCGATGAGAGCCAGAACACCACCAGGGAACAAATGAAGATGTTCCTCACCAGAATCGGTTTCAGCTCCACCGCGGTAATTACCGGGGATACCTCCCAGATCGACCTGCCCCGACCCAGTCACTCCGGACTGCTACACGTCTGCAAGGTGCTCAAGGACGTCGAGGATATCAGCTTTACGTTTTTCGGCTCGAAGGATGTGGTTCGCCACCCCCTGGTACAGCAGATTGTCGATGCCTATGATGCCTTCGAGCAGGACGAGGCCAAAGACTCCCCCCAATGAAGCTTCAGCTCGATATCGACAATACCTATGGTAAAGCGGGCTGGATACCGGACAGAAAACAGATACGCTGCTGGGCTACCGCAGCACTGTCCAGCGCCCGACAGACGGCCGAACTGAGCGTGAGAATTGTCGGTGAAGCAGAGTGTGCCGAGCTGAACCAACGCTATCGTCACAAACCAGGTCCCACCAATGTGTTGTCTTTCCCGGCCGATTTGCCACCGGATTTAGAACTTCCGCTGCTCGGGGATCTGGTCATTTGTGCACCGGTGGTCGAGCGCGAAGCCGCCGAGCAGGACAAACCCATTGAGGCACATTGGGCGCACATGCTGGTTCACGGCTGCCTGCATTTGATCGGCTACGACCATATTGAAGATAATGATGCGGATATAATGGAAGCCCTTGAAACCCGTATACTGACAAAGCTGGGTTTTTCACCACCCTACCAACAGGATGATGCTCCGGAGCAGCAGATATTTCATGACTGATGACGACTTGAACGGCACACAGGAGAAATCCTGGTTAGGCAAACTGGCCACGGCCTTTTCCTCGGAGCCACAATCACGAGAGGAGCTGGCGAACACCCTCCGCTCCGCCTACGATAACGGCATTATTGATCACGATGCGCTGGAAATTATTGAGGGGGCACTGCATGTTTCCGACCAGCAGGTGCGGGAAATCATGATCCCCCGCACTCAAATGGTCGTGATTCAGCAAAATACCAGCCTTGAAGACCTTCTCGAGCTGGTTATCGAATCCAGCCACTCCCGCTTCCCAGTGATCGGTGACAATGCTGACGATATTGTCGGCATACTGTTGGCCAAGGAGCTATTACCACTGCTACTGAGCGGTCGTGAAAATTTCGAAATTGCCAATGTGATCAGACCCGCCACGATCATCCCCGAGAGCAAACGGCTGAATGTGCTGTTGCGGGAGTTCCGCGAACAGCGCTATCACATGGCTATCGTCATTGACGAATATGGCGGCATTGCCGGGTTGATCACCATTGAAGATATTCTCGAGGAAATTGTCGGCGACATCGAAGATGAGACCGATGAGGATGAAGACACCATGATTCGCCCCCAGCAGGACAACAGCTATCTGGTGGATGCTCTGACACCCATCGAGGATTTCAATGAATTCTTCGATGTCGGGATCAGTGATGAGGAATTCGACACCATAGGCGGCATTATTGTTCAGGCCTTTGGCCGCATGCCCAAGGTCGATGAAACCATCGAAGTGGACAACTTTGATTTTCGTGTTGCGGAGGGCGACAACCGGCAGGTCAAATTGCTCGAGTTGCGAATTAAAGCCTAGTCCAGCCGTCTACCCGGGACCACAATCCAATGATGGGATCAATCGCTTCTCACCCCAAACTCAGGGGACATCTGCTCGGGGTACTGTTGGGCGCTGTGCTGCCGCTGTCGCTGGCGCCCTGGAGCTGGTGGCCAATCGGTCTGATAGCTGTTGCCGGCCTGGTTGTTCTGCTCAAGGGGTTGCGCTCGGTTGACTGCTTCTGGCGCACCTTCTGGTTTGGACTCGGCATGTTTGGCGTTGGGGTATCCTGGGTCTTCATCAGTATCCACGACCACGGTAACGCCTCCGTACCGCTCGCCCTGTTTCTGACATCCCTGTTTGTGATTCTGCTGGCCGTACTTTTTGCCCTGCCATTTTTGCTATACGGCACAGGGTTAAACCGTACGGCGGGCACCATGGTCCTCGCCTTCCCCAGTATCTGGGTTCTGGGAGAATGGACTCGCAGCTGGTTATTTAGCGGCTTCCCATGGATGTATCTCGGCTATAGCCACATTGACACCTGGCTGGCGGGGTGGGCACCCATCACCGGTGTACTGGGGATCAGCTGGATTTGCGCATTATCCGGCACTGTGATCGGCATCGCTGCCATCACCAGAGCATCCTATGTGCTCGGTAATGCCGCATTGCTGGCGGCAGTGGGCTGGGTGAGCGGCTGGTATCTGCAGTCTGCTGAATGGACTGCTACTGCAGGCGACCCACTGCACATTGGCATCATGCAGCCCGCGCTTCCCGTCGCCGCGAAGTGGGACAGCACACAGCTTGCCGCTATTCTTGAGCAAAACCGCCTGATGACCCGTGAACTACTGGGCAACGACCTGGTGATCTGGCCAGAATCCGCGGTGCCGACTCTGGAAGAGCGGGTAAAACCCTTTCTTGCCGCAATGGCAAAAAGAGCGCTGGATACCAATACCGCCCTGCTCACGGGAATTCCCACACGCAATACAACAACGCGGCAATACCACAATTCCGTGATGGCTCTCGGCACAGCAAGCGGCATTTACCACAAGCAACACCTGGTACCCTTTGGGGAATATGTACCCTTTGAGCGCTGGCTTGGCGGGACAATGGCCTTTTTGAACCTGCCCATGTCGGTCTTCAGCCCCGGGCCCGCCTTACAACAACCCATTCGTGCCAACGATGTCCGTATTGGCACAGCCATTTGCTACGAAATTGTTTTTCCTGACCTGGTGGCAACTACTGCCAACCGTTCAAACCTGCTTCTGACCGTCAGCAACGATAGCTGGTTCGGCCGATCCATCGGTCCAAAACAGCACTTTCAGATGGCCAGAATGCGGGCGGCAGAAAACCGCAAACCGCTGATTCGCGCCACCAATGATGGCATTACGGCTCTGATCAACCACCATGGCAAGGTCGTCGCCACGACACCTCCTTTCATTCGCAGCACCCTCACAGGCCAGCTGACGCCCTATCGGGGCCAGACGCCCTTCGGCCGATGGGGCTCGAATCCGGTCTTGCTGTGCTCACTGATCATGCTGCTAGCCGCTTTCTGGAAATCCCGGGCCAACTGGCGCAAACCTCAACGGCAGGAGCAATGAACCGCCAATAGTCACATCACGGGCTGTGTCTGCCCACCCCTTTAGCCTATAATTGGCGGCTTTTCTGGCCTAACGCCCAACTTCACAATACAGAGTGTCGATGAAAGACCAATATCACCCCAGTGAAATAGAAACTGTCGTCCAGCAATACTGGCAGGAAACCGCCGCCTTTGAAGTCAGCGAAATTCCCGGCAGGGAAAAGTACTACTGTCTGGCGATGTTCCCCTATCCAAGTGGCAAGCTGCACATGGGCCACGTGCGCAACTATACGATCGGGGATGTGATTGCCCGCTACCAGCGGATGCTCGGCAAGAATGTATTGCAACCCATGGGCTGGGATGCGTTTGGCCTGCCGGCTGAAAATGCAGCGATCAAACACCATACGGCCCCGGCGAAATGGACCTACGAAAATATCGAGTACATGAAAGCCCAACTGAAACGATTGGGCTTCGGTTATGACTGGTCGCGTGAACTGGCCACCTGCAAACCGGATTATTACCGCTGGGAACAATGGTTCTTCACCAGACTCCACGAAAAGGGATTGGTATACAGGAAAACAGCGGGGGTTAACTGGTGCCCCAACGACCAGACCGTACTGGCCAACGAACAGGTTATAGACGGTGGCTGCTGGCGCTGCGATACGCCGGTCGAACGCAAGGAAATACCCCAGTGGTTTATCAGGATTACCGACTACGCTGAAGAGCTCCTGGCCGATCTCGACAAACTGGATGGCTGGCCGGAACAGGTGCGCACCATGCAACGCAACTGGATCGGCAAAAGCCGCGGAGTACAGTTCCGCTTCCAGCTGGAACAGGGCGTGAGTGGCATCGACCACTTTGAGGTGTACACCACCCGCCCCGACACGCTAATGGGCATCACCTACGCCAGTATAGCGGCAGAACACCCTATCGCTCTGGCGCTGGCCAAAACGAACCCTGAGCTGGCTACCTTTATCCAACACTGCAAGACTCAGTCCATGGCGGAATCCGACATGGCCACCATGGAAAAAAAGGGCATGGCCACCGGCCTCAATGCCATCCATCCGATCAGTGGCGAAACAGTTCCGATATGGGTGGCCAACTACGTGCTGATGGACTATGGCACTGGCGCAATAATGGCGGTGCCCGCCCACGACGAGCGCGACTTCGAGTTTGCCAATAAACACGGACTCCCCATCAAACAGGTATTTGAGCGCACCCCCTCTTCCGACAAAGACGGCAGAAAAGACACCGAAAACGCACCTGCAAAAGAAGACTACAATTATTTTGATCCCGACGTATGGAAAGACTGGTACTCGTCAAAGTTGGCGGATGAGGTCGTATCCATCAACTCCGGTGAGTTCGATGGCTTGAGCCCTGAAAAGGCTTTCGACGCGATCGCCGCCAAATTGACCGAACTGGGCTGCGGCGAAATAAAGACCAATTACCGTTTGCGCGACTGGGGCGTTTCCCGTCAACGCTACTGGGGCGCCCCCATTCCCATACTGAACCTCCCGGAAGGTGGAGAAATTGCCGTTCCCGCCGATCGCCTGCCTGTGCTGTTGCCAGAGGATGTGGTGATGGACGGAGTGCACTCGCCGATCAAAGCGGATCCGGAGTGGTGCAAAGTCGAGCTCAACGGCCAGATGGTCGAGCGGGAAACAGACACCTTTGATACCTTTATGGAATCGAGCTGGTACTACGCCCGCTATACCTCCCCGAACTTCACCGATGGAATGCTCGACAGCAAAGCCGCCAACTACTGGCTGCCCGTTGACCAATATATCGGGGGTATCGAACACGCGATTCTGCACTTGCTGTACGCAAGATTTTTCCACAAGTTGATGCGCGACGAGGGCCTGCTGAATTCCGATGAACCCTTCACCCGGCTGCTGTGCCAGGGCATGGTACTTAAAGACGGCACCAAAATGTCCAAGTCCAAGGGCAACACAGTGGACCCGCAACAACTGATTGATCGTTACGGTGCAGATACTGTCCGGCTGTTCACCATGTTTGCCGCGCCACCGGAACAGTCACTGGAGTGGAATGACAGCGGGGTTGAGGGGGCCCATCGGTTTTTGCGAAAACTCTGGAAAATGGTTCATGCCCACCTGGAGGCAGGCACACCCGGCGAACTGGATAGCGAGTCACTTGATCAGACGCAGCGGGATCTCCGCCGTAAAACCCACGAAACAATCGTTAAGGTCAGTGATGACTTCGGCCGCCGCCAGACCTTCAATACTGCTATTGCCGCCGTGATGGAGCTGCTCAATGAGCTGGCCAGGTCTGCCGATCGCAGCTCAGTTAATGGCCTTGCTGTAGAGCGGGAGGCATTGACCATTACCGTACAGGTACTGGCACCGATTGTACCCCACATCTGCCACGCACTCTGGCAGGCGCTGGGTCACACTGACAGCCTGCTGGACACACCGTGGCCGGTTCCCGACCAGGTTGCACTGACAAAAAGCACTCTTCAAATGGTGGTTCAAGTCAACGGCAAGCTTCGTGCACAGATTGATGTGGCCGTCGACGCAGACCGGCAGAGCATCGAGGACAGTGCGCTGGCCCATGAAAATGTTCTTCGCTTTACGGCAGGCCAAACCATCCGTAAAGTAATCGTGGTGCCCGGCAAACTGGTCAATATCGTTGCCAACTGACGACCCGCAATTGCACGCTGAAAAAGTGACAACCTAAGGAATAACCATGAAACGATTTTTTTGTCTGGTCATAACCGGTTTGCTGGTGACCACCCTCACCGCTGGCTGTGGGTGGCATTTGCGGGGCACGGGATCGGTTGACAATGTATCCAGTGTACATATCAGCAGTCAGGGCCGGTTTAATGACTTTTATGAGGCCCTTTCGAGATCACTGCAGGCCAACGATATTACCGTGGTGAAAAATGCCACTGACGCACAATACAACATTGTGATTCTCGACCAGAAATACTCCCGCAAGACCGCCACCGTCAGCGTCACCGTGCGGGTCTCTGAATACCAGCTCACCGAAGAAGTGACGATCATGATATTGGCGTCCAACGGACAGCCGCTATTGCAGCGCACCACCCTCAGCACAGAAAGATTCTTTGATTTCGATGAAAATGATGTTCAGTCGAAAGAAGACGAAGCCAACCTGCTGCGGCGTGAAATGCGAAGTGACCTGATCCGCCAGATCATCAGCCGTCTCAATGCTGTTGCCAACCGCTCGACGACCGTACCGGGTCCCAATGCGGCTGAAGGCTGAACAACTCGGTACTCACCTCTCCCAGAGCATCCTGGCCCCTCTTTATCTGGTCAGCGGAGATGAGACACTGCTGGTCCAGGAGGCAGCGGATGCTATCCGGGCTGCTGCCTTCCTGCAGGGCTACACTGAACGCGAAATCCTCCATGTCGAAAGCAGTTTCGACTGGAATACTGTACTGACTGAAGCCAACAGCTTGTCATTGTTCGCTGAAAAGAAAATTATTGAGATTCGGATTGCCAACGGCAAACCGGGGGACAAGGGTTCAAAGGTGCTTCAGGAATGCGCCGGCAAACCCACTGACGACACTCTGTTACTGATCATCACGCCGAAACTGGAAGCTGCCACCGTGCGCAGCAAATGGGTTAAAGCCATTGAGGCCCACGGCGCTCTGATACAGACGTGGCCCGTATCCCCCGACCAGCTTCCCGGCTGGATCGGAAAACGCCTTCAGCAGGCTGGCATCAGGGCAGATCGCCAGGCAGTTGAGATCCTCGCCGATCGGGTAGAGGGCAACCTGCTGGCGGCGGTTCAGGAAATTGAAAAGCTCAAGTTGCTGTTACCCGACGGCGAAGTAGATGGTCAAACCATGTCAACAGTGGTTGCCGACAGTGCACGTTTCAATGTCTTCACACTCGCGGACAAGGTCCTGGAGGGCGATCCCCAGGCTGCCTGTCGCATCCTCAGAGGCCTTCGCGATGAAGGTGCCGAGCCCGCCATTATTCTCTGGGCACTGACCCGGGAGTTGCGCACGCTGATCAGAGCTGGCGAAGCCCTGGAAAAAGGGGATCACCTAGATTGGGTATTAAAAGACCTGGGGATATGGGAAAAACGTAAACCGTTATTCAAGCAAACGCTGAGGAGGCTGAAACTGACCCGGCTAAAACAGATGCTTCGATTAGCCGCAGGCATCGACCGAGCCATCAAGGGAATACGCATTGCAGATCCCTGGGATGACCTGACAACACTGCTGTTGATGTTCTGCGGCACCCCCACCTTACAGTCGGGAAACCTGAAGCTTGCGCTGAGCTTTCCGGATTGACAGAACAACCAGATGCCCCACCATCAGGCCCAGCAAATCGGCCAACAAGTCCATTCCTTCCATGTAGCGATAACCAGTGAGCCCCTGCAGCACCTCCATCAGAATCCCGTAACCCATCAGCCCCGGGTAAATCAGCCAGAGAGAAGCACCCGCTGGCAGACTCTGCCTTGACAACAGAAACAGGACGGCAAAAGTGATGCCATGCAGCAGTTTATCCTGCCCGGAAAACACCATCTGGTCGCCGGTGGGCAATAGAGCCAGCAGCAACACCGCGATCAAACCAAATAGCAATGTAGCTCGCCAGAATGTCAAATTCTTCATGGCTCTGACACTGGCCACTAGCGCAATTTAAGTTGCGACTTTTTTCCCGGGCTGACCTCCCGGCCTGAAACCAACAGATTCAGTGCCTGCAATCTTTCAAGAGTCCCCACATCCCACCAGGTACCACAAAAAACCTCCCCCGTTACATAACCGCCGCGGATGCCTGCGGCGAGAACATCTCTCAGTGGAAAGCGTTCACTGGCGGAAGAAAACATGGCAAACGTCTCCGGCCTCATGACACTGATACCACTGAAGGTAAAGGTTTGATCCCCCGCCAGGGGATAACCAACACGATGATCCGCATTCAGGGAAAAATCGCCGCCGGTGTGATGCAGAGGGTTGGACACCAGTACCAAGTGCGCGTCCATATCCTCGGACCAGCTTTGCTCGACCAGCGACTGAAGGGGATAATCGGTCCACACGTCGCCATTAATCACAATGAAAGGCTGATTACCGAGAAGCGGCAGAGCCCGGCGAATACCGCCGCCGGTTTCCAGGGGTTCCGTCTCGCGGGACCAAGCAATACTCACACCAAAACGCGAGCCATCGCCGAGAAAAGACTCTATTTGCTCACCCAGCCAGGAGGTGTTGATCACTATTTCGCGCACACCCGCCTCAACCAATCGTTCCACATGGTATTGAATCAGGGGCTTATTACCGATATGCAGCAAAGGCTTGGGTGTTTCATCCGTGAGGGGACGAAGCCTTTCACCATACCCCGCCGCGAGAATCATTGCTTTCATATGATCTATCCTTACTTGCCATCAACGGCACGGCCTATTTCTTCTGATACCAAGGCTGTATTTGCACCAGAGGCATCACACGTCTTTCAAACCAGGACTTGAAGTCATGCAATTCAGGATACGGCGTCAATTGCTCAAGGGTGTAATGGAGAACAAGTGGCAGATCCGTCAGATAGCCCGGCTTTCCATCACGCAACCAGAGCCTGGCAAAAATACCCAGCACTTTGATGTGCCGCTGTAACCCCATCAGGTCAAACCAGCGCAGAAACTGGCTGTCCGGCACCGTATCAGCGACACCTGTCGCTACAACCCGCCGGTAATAGTTGCGCGCCCGCCGCGAAACATACTCAGCGGGCCACCGAATATAACAGTCCCTGAGCAGTGAAACCAAATCATATGTCAGCGGGCCTCTGACGGCGTCCTGAAAATCGATGACCCCGATATCACCATCAGCGAGCAACATCAGGTTACGGGAGTGGAAATCCCGGTGGACGATCACTTCCGGTTGGGAGAGCGCACTCGTCACTAATTGCTCAAAAGTCTGTTCAATGAGTCGACTGTCTTCAGTCGTGATATCCAGCCCAAGCAGCTGCTTTAAAAACCACTCAGGAAAGAGTCTCATCTCATCCCGCAAACGCTGACGGTCGTAAACTGCCAAACCACTATCAGCGAGCGGAACTCCCTGCAACACCAAAAGCGTATCTTCTGCTTTCTGGTAGAACCGATCCGCTGTTTCAGAGGACAGGAGCGGCAACAGTAACTGGTCCCCGAAATCCTCAAGCAACAGAAATCCCTGCGAGTAATCGACAGCATAAATTCGGGGTGTACGGACACCACCGTACTTGAGCAACGCTGCAATACGAACAAAAGCTTCGTTATTTTCGTGTTCTGGCGGCGCGGAAACAGCGAGCAGTGATGGCGCACAATTCACCCGAAAATAGCGCCGAAAGCCAGCATCACCACTCAGCGGGAAAAGCTGTGGCGCAGCCGATGTCAGAAATTGTCGGGGCAGGGAGCGCTCTACCCACTGCTGAAGATTTTGGTGATCAGACATGTTTGAGGAAAGCATATGGAAAAAAGGTTAGCCATTCTAGACCAAACCCTCGCATGATGCCCCAGAATCGGTAAAATGTACCGTCGCATTAAAGACACCGCCTGCCCAGAGAGAACACGGACAATCAGAATGCCCATAAAAACGAGTCATATCCGTACCAGGCTGTATCATGCCTTGCGCTCACAGTATTCCCGGACATCGGGATTATTGCTCTTTGGCTTGCTTGTTTCGGTACCAGTAGCTGCTGAGAACCAGGATTCCTACAGCCAATGGGAATGTCGAGCAGCAGCCGATGGCAGTTGGGCATGCGGCGAAAGGCAGATGTCCGGCAGGGCTTTCCCCAGACCCAAACACCCTGAACCGGTAATCCCACCGGAAGACAGTGGTCCCGATGTCAGGGTGGCCAACAACCTGGATTGGGTTGAAGAGAAAGCGCTTACCGATGAAGAGCGCGAAAAGATGGCTACAGGTTGCTGCGGGGCCTATATAGAACCAAAAAGAGACTATGAAGACGCCGAGATGGATCCGGCCGACGCTCCCATGCGGGTTGCCTCAGCATCCACAGAAGTGGAGCAGGAAAACATTGCCCGCCTGCGTGGCGACGTACAACTGACTCAGGGATACCGTCAGGTTCGAAGCGATAGCGCCACAGCCGACCAGAATACACGCATCGTGAACCTTGAAGGCAATGTACAGTTCCGCGAACCGGGGCTACTGGTTACAGGCGACAGCGCTCAGATCAACATGGATTCCAAGGACATGCAGATTGAACAGGCCGGCTATCTGTTCCACGAATCCGGAGTGCGCGGTACGGCGACGCAGGCCAAGCGAGTCGATGATGTTTTCTACATCGATAATGCCACTTACACCACCTGCGAACCGGGCAGCAAAGCCTGGCGCCTGGTCAGCAGTAAACTAAACATCAATCCTGAAACCGGAATCGCCAATGCCAGGCATGTGCGACTTGAAGTCCAGGATATACCGATACTCTATGCTCCCTGGATACGGTTCCCGATTGATGATCGGCGAGCCTCTGGTCTGTTGTTCCCCAGTTTTGACATCGGCGATGAAAACGGCATCGATTATGCGCAACCCATCTACCTGAATCTGGCACCCAACTACGACGCCACCATTACACCGCGCTACATTCAGGAACGCGGCCCCATGGCTGAGGTCGAACTCCGACATATGTCAAAACTGACCAACACCATCCTGAGCGGTGCTTTTTTGTCGGATGATGACGGTGGCGACGACCGCGATGACGACCCGACCGAAGTCTTCAACACAAGGGACTTCCAGGGCGAGGATCGCTGGCTGGTCAACCTGAATCACCTGGGGGGTATTGGCAAACGCTGGGAAACCCGCGTCGATTACACCAAAGTCAGCGACAGTGAATACTTCCGGGATCTGGATAACGCCACGCTGGAGGTCAACAGCCAGACCTATCTCCGCCAGCTGGTTTCGGCCAGTTACCGCACGGATCACTGGCTGTTTGGTATCAAGGGGCAGGAATTCCAGACCATCACCGATGATCCCAACCGGATTGACCAGTACCAGATGCTGCCCCGTCTGGAGGCCCGGGGCAATTATCGCCTTGGCGACTTTGTCTTTAACCTGCAGAACCAGTTCACCGCTTTCGACCACGATGACGATAACGACATCCTTCCCGGCTATCTCCAGGGTGAAACCTTTTTTGAAGATGAAAAAGGCACCTTCGTGACCGGCGACCGGCTGCGCCTCGATTACGGCTTAACCTGGGATAAACAGTGGGCATGGGGGTACTTCCGGCCCTCGGTCACCCTCAAGCACCTGTCCTATAATCTGGACAATCCGGTGCTGGGACAGACGGATGACAGCCCTTCGGTCACCGTACCGGTCGGTGTTATCGATACCGGTCTGTTTATGGAGCGCGACACCACCATGCTGACGGGGTTTACCCAGACGTTTGAGCCGCGCCTGTACATGGTCCATACCAAGTATGAAGATCAAAGTGATTTGCCGGACTTCGACACATCTCAGATGACATTTACCTATAACCAGTTGTTTCGGGAAGATCGTTTTATCGGCGGTGACCGCATCGGCGATACCGAGCAAGTTTCTCTGGGGCTAACCAGCCGTCTGGTTGAGCAATCCACCGGGATTGAGTGGTTGCGAGCCAGCATCGGCCAGATTTTCTACCTGAGTGACCGCTACGTCTCCCTGAACCCCAACCTGAGCAAATCGTTCCTGAAAGGCCTGGATGACCCCGATGATTTGAATCGCCTACAACGAGATATCGCCGCCGACCTGTTGCGTGATGACTCCGCGTACGCGGCGGAATTTGCCCTGCGGCTCAGCGAACACCTCCGCTTCCAGGCTGATGTGCTCTACGATGAAGACGACAGTGAACTCGACCGGGGTAACGCCAGCCTTCGTTATAACGATCGCAACAACAAGATATTCAATTTGAGCTATCGGTATAATCGCAGGGTGCCCCGCCTTTCCGACATAGGAAATCAATTCATTGAGATTGATAGCGATATTGAGCAGGCAGACTTCTCCACCTTTCTGCCGATTTCCCGAAGCTGGAGCCTGATCGGACGGTACAATTACGATCTGACCAATAGCCGGGACCTGGAAACCCTGTTCGGGTTCCAGTATGAGAGCTGCTGCTGGAAAATGAGCATTATCAGTCGTCGCTGGCTCGACCGAAATGACTATATTCTGCTACCGGATGAAGATCTCGAACACGACAATGGTGTGTTCTTCCAGATCCAGTTCAAAGGGCTCGCCGGCAGTGGCAGCAAAGTGGAATCCATCCTGCAGGATGGCATCTACGGGTATGAACCGCAAAGCAATTACTAATGCAGATGAGCCGGATTATGAGTACATGCAGTAAAACGAATATTTTCTTCAGCCTGCTCCTGCTGGGGCTTGCCTGGGCATTGCCGGCAAGTTCAGAAGAAATACCACTCGATCATATAGTCGCCGTGGTTGACGATGACGTGGTCATGGCCAGCGAGCTGGAGAAACGGGTAGCTGATATCTATGCACGACTAGAAAACAGTGAAACCGAAATTCCTGCAGAATCGGTGCTGGTCCCACAGGTTCTTGAGCGCCTTATCCTGGAACGCCTGCAGCTCAACCGGGCACAACGCATGGGGATACGCATCAGCGACGAAGAAGTGACCCAAGCCATGGAGAGGATGGCGGAGAGCCGGGAACAGACGGTTGCTCAAATGGTCGAAGACGCCCGTCAGAGCGGAATCGACCTGACGTCTTTGAGACAACAGCTGCGCAATGAAATTACCATAAACCGGGTTCAGGAAAGAGCCGTTAATCGCCGTATTTACATCAGCGAACAGGAAGTGGATAACTTCCTGGCCTCCGAAGAGGGCCAACAGTGGTCATCGCCGGATGTTAACCTCGGTCATATTCTGCTGCCCCTATCCTCAGGCGCATCCCGCGAGAATGTTGCCGAGGTAGAACAGAAGGTTAGGGAGCTCTACGAACAACTGCAAAATGGTGCAGACTTCAAAAGCCTGGCAATCGCCCATTCCGGCGCTCAGGATGCACTTCAGGGAGGCGATCTGGGCTGGCGAAAAACAACCCAGTTACCCAGTATTTTTGTCAGTGCCGTGGACAAACTGTCCCCGGGCGAGGTCAGCATGCCGATTCGCAGTGATGCCGGTTATCACTTACTCAAACTTTATGATCGTCGGGGTGGCGGCGAACAGATTGTGCAGCAACACAAAGTCCGCCACATCCTGCTCAAACCCAACGAAATTCGCAGTGAAGACGATACCAGAACCATGCTGGAAGGAATGCGCGCCGATATCCTCGGTGGTGCCGACTTTGCCGAACTAGCCAGAAAACACTCCGAGGATATTGGTACTGCTCTGGGCGGCGGTGATCTCGGCTGGTCCCTGCCGGGACAGTTTGTACCGGAATTTGAACAAATCATGGGCAGTATTGACACAATGGCGATCAGTGAACCTTTCCGCACCCAGTTCGGCTGGCATATTCTGCAGGTAACCGAACGTCGTCGTCAGGATTTCAGTGACGAGATACAACGGCGTCAGGCTGAAAACATCATCCGGAGACGCAAGTTCGACGAAGAACAGCAAATCTGGCTGCGGGAAATACGCGACGAGGCATTTGTAGACATTAAACTGTGATTCGACTTGCCATTACACCAGGCGAGCCAGCCGGTATTGGTCCCGACCTGATTATCAAACTGGCACAGCGTCCAAATGCTGCAGAACTGGTGGTGTACGCTGATCCTGAATTGCTCCTGGCCCGAGCCAGGGAATTAAATCTTCCCCTGCGGCTACGCCAGCTCTCCACAGAGATCCCTCCCTCTCCATTAGCGGCTGGCGAACTCACTATCAGGCCGATTCAACTGGGTATGCCCGCCAGACCCGGCATACTCGACTCGCACAATGCCACGTATGTATTGGAGACCTTATCCACTGCACTTGCAGACTGCCAATCAAATGTTTGTCGGGCACTGGTAACCGGTCCTGTGCACAAGGGCATCATCAATGATGCAGGCATTCCGTTCACGGGGCACACCGAATTTCTCGCAGAGAAAACCCATACACCAAAGGTGGTCATGATGTTGGCGACCGAAGGACTTCGGGTTGCACTGGCCACGACACACCTGCCACTTAGCCAGGTGCCAGCTCAGATTACGCGAGAGGGTTTGACCGAGACAATTGATATTCTGCATGCGGATTTACAGCAGAAATTTGGTTTGCAGGCGCCAAGGATATTGGTGTGTGGACTCAATCCCCACGCAGGTGAGAACGGTCATCTGGGCATGGAGGAAATTCAGGTGATAGAACCCGTACTGGCGCGGCTACGCGGTCTGGGGATGCACATTGAGGGCCCCCTGCCAGCAGACACGCTGTTCACGCCAAAGTATCTGAAGCGATGTGATGCGGTATTGGCCATGTATCATGACCAGGGGTTGCCAGTACTCAAATACATGGGGTTTGGTAAAGCCGTCAATATTACGCTAGGCCTACCCATTATCCGTACGTCAGTTGACCATGGCACGGCACTGGATCTGGCAGGAACGGGGCTTGCCAACACAGGCAGCCTGATCGCAGCCATCACCACAGCCACCTGTATGGCAAGGGCAAATGTCTATCCATGAACCGGGATGATTCGCACCAACACAAGGCCCGCAAACGATTTGGCCAGAACTTTCTGGTCGACCACCATGTGATCAACAAAATTATCGCGGCCATTGCACCAAAACCAGAACAGAACATCATCGAAATTGGACCCGGCCATGGGGCCATCACCGAGCCCATACTGGCCAAATGCCCTTCCCTGAAAGCGGTGGAACTGGACCGCGATCTTATCCCGCTACTCACAGAAAAACTCGCCGGCTACCCGGATTTTCAAATTCATCAGGGTGACGCACTGAAAATCGATTTCAGCCAGTTCTATCAAGCTGGTCGGGCAATGCGCATTATTGGCAATCTGCCGTACAACATCTCAACACCACTAATTTTTCATCTACTGGGTTTCAGCCCGCAGATCGAAGATATGCACTTCATGCTGCAAAAAGAAGTGGTGGACCGATTGGCTGCCTCACCCGGTGACAAAAACTATGGCAGGCTGAGTGTGATGGTGCAGTATTACAGTAGCGTACAGCCATTATTTAGCGTTCCGTCGACAGCATTCAGACCAGTACCCAAAGTAGAGTCCGCTATTGTTCGACTGCTACCGTACAGCCAGCCACCCCATCCCGCAAACGACCTGGAATTACTGACCAGACTGGTGAGTGCCAGTTTCCAGCAACGGCGGAAAACCATGCGCAACACACTGAAATATATGCTTGATGCCACCCAGCTTGAACAACTTGATATTGATATATCACTTCGCCCTCAAAATCTCAGTGTGGTGGACTTTGTCCACCTCAGCAACCAGATAGGAGCCCTGCAATGAACCGGATCGTCGTTGAGGTCACACCAGAGTATCTCCCCGGCCAATCCGAGCCGGACAATAATAAATTTACGTTCGCCTACCATATCGCGATACGCAACCTGGGCGACACACCAGCCCAACTGATCAGCCGCCACTGGGTCATCACGGATGGCAATGCCAAGGTTAAAGAAGTTCAGGGCCCCGGGGTAGTCGGCGAAAAACCGCTGATTGCCCCTGGCCAGTCTTTCCGATACAGCAGCGGGGTCGTCCTGGATACCGAGGTGGGCACAATGGAGGGCAGCTATCAAATGGTCAGTGACCACGGAGAAACGTTTGATGCCCAAATACCTGCCTTTCTGCTCTCCGTACCAGGAAGAGTGCATTGACCACCTATGCAGTAGGTGATTTGCAAGGCTGCCTGAAGCCTCTGCAACAGTTGTTGGAGAAAGTCCACTTTGAGCCCGGCAAGGATTGCCTATGGTCGGTGGGAGACATCGTTAACCGTGGCCCGGACTCCCTCGAAGCCTTGCGCTTCTGCCACCAGCTTGGAAATTCTTTGCAAATGGTGCTGGGCAATCACGACCTGCATTTACTGGCCATCGCTCATGGCGTGCGCGCTCCCAACCGCAATGATACCCTGGAAGCTATCCTGAAAGCACCGGACCGGGATCAATTGCTCAACTGGTTGCAATTACAACCACTGATGGTCTCACAGGGCGACTGGTTGATGGTCCATGCAGGAATCCCGCCTCAGTGGACGCGCGATGACGCCCTGACACGGGCAAGAGAAATCAGTAACGTTATGCGAGAGCCGGAACAGGCAAACGCGTTCTTTCAAGGCATGTATGGCGACCAACCCGACCAGTGGAACGACCAGCTTACCGGGCCGGAACGCTGGCGTCTGATTACCAACTATTTCACGCGAATGCGTTTTTGTTCGGCCACGGGGAAGCTGGAGCTTCGCAGTAAGTGCACACCGGATGAGCCACCGGCGGGCTATGCTCCCTGGTATAGTCACCCGCATCGGAAAACCCGTCAGTGGAAAATCATTTTTGGCCACTGGGCCGCATTACAGGGACAACCCTGTGGCAGCAACCTGTTTCCTCTGGATACCGGCTTTGTCTGGGGAGGCTCCATGCGATTGATGAACCTCGACACCGGCACCTGCTTTCACCAACATTTATAACCGCCTTGCGGATCCCGTTTCGAATCAACCATGAAGCCGATAGAATAACGCCTTAATTTTGCAAGCAACCCATAATTGATAATTACAAGGTGACGCAAATGATTCGCTCTCTGTCCAACCTGTTTACCCGTATTATGCAGCGCTGGATGCCTGACGCCTTTATCTTTGCCATCCTACTGACCTTCATTGTGCTGCTGGCGGGTATCCTTGGGGAAACACAACGCCCGTCTGATATGGTTCGCTTTTGGGGGGATGGTGTATGGAACCTGCTGATATTTTCCATGCAGGTCACTGTGACACTGGTGACCGGCAGTGTACTGGCACAAACAGCACCGGTAAAAAAGCTGTTGCGATCGATGGCATGTCTCGCCAAGACACCGGGCCAAGCCATCATCCTTATGACCATAATCGCATTGGTTTGTGGCTGGATCAGCTGGGGGTTCGGGCTGATCACCAGCGCTCTAATGGCTCGAGAAATTGCACGCCATGTCAAGGGGGTTCACTACCCACTTCTGGTGGCTTCAGCTTACTCGGGAATGGTTATCTGGCACGCGGGATTATCTGGCTCCATTCCACTGAAGATTGCCGTAGCCGACGGTGACATCATCAGCAACTTGATGGGCGATATCACGATCCCACTGACAGAGACAATTTTCAGCTGGGAAGTTTTGCTCATCTGTTTTGTGATGCTAGTGACATTACCCGTTATTTTTCGATTGATGATGCCACCACCCGACGCCGTCCGGGAAGTCACCCCACAACAAATGGGTATCACCGAAGAGGTTCCCATCAGAATCGATACGCCGGCAGACCGGATTGAACACAGCCGACTGCCAACCCTGATGCTCGGCCTATTGGGTTGCGCCTACCTGTTTGAGTTTTTCAGTGACGGCGGCCGTATCGGGCTGAATACCGTCAATTTCGTGTTTCTGGTGACGGGGCTACTCCTGCACCGCTCCGCCCGTAACTACCTCTCTGCTGTCAACGAGGCGGTAAAAGGTCTGTCCGGCATTGTCCTGCAGTTCCCTCTCTATGCCGGAATCATGGGCATGATGGCACAATCCGGGCTGGCTGCATCCGTATCCGAGTGGTTCATCAGCATTTCCAATGAACACACGTTTAACCTGTTTACATTCCTCAGTGCCGGGATAGTAAATTTCTTTATCCCTTCTGGGGGCGGACAGTGGGCAATCCAGGCACCAATCGTTATTCCCGCCGCACAATCACTGGGGATACCACTGAATCAGGCCGCTATGGCTGTCGCCATGGGGGATGCCTGGACCAATATGATTCAGCCATTCTGGGCACTTCCCTTACTGGGCATAGCCAGGTTGGGCATTAAGGATATTATGGGTTACTGCACGGTGGCGCTACTCTGGTCAGGTCTCGTCTACGGTGTCGCACTATTGCTGCTATTCTGACTGGCTTGACAGGAAGTTCCCCGCCGGTCAAATAGATATCAATGTCAGACGTACCCGTGTATTTCCATTCAGGGCCAGTTAGCAGACAATAAGTAAATCAAAAACAGGGGACTTGGGCTGTTGTTTACCGGATTGGTTCGACGCCCCTGTCACCGATGCCAGTATCAAGCCGTTGAAAGACCGGTAGAATTGGATACTTTTCCCGGAGATAACGGTGACAGACAAGGAATAAGACCAGCGCTTTGATGATTTCACAACCCGCTGTTCGTTCACTGGTATCATATAACCCGGTTTCCACTCAGCGCACATTAATCTCTGCAAGAGCACTATCGAACATTATGAAGATTTACGCGACCGCGCTTTTTCTTATACTGGCAAGCTGTCCCGCCACAGCCAGCATAATCCCCTATTTCAGACTGGAAGATGGTCACACCAACTGGCAGTACGTTGCCAATTGGTCCAGTGGTATTTTTATCATTCTTCTTTCCATCACCGTCGTTACACTTTTTTTCAGTCGCCGGCAGGCCCACCGCGCGAACAAGGCGCTGGAAGTCATCCGCCAGGAACTTGAACAACGCGTCAAGGAGCGCACTGCGACGCTGGATGAGTCAAACCGTTTACTGCAAAAGGCCAATGTTTTGTTACAGGGTGAAATTGTCCAGCACCGGGAAACTACCAGCCGGCTTCGCTCATCTGAAGCCTACATAAAAGATGTGTTGAGCTCGATGCCGCTGATGTTAATCGGTTTAACCGAAACGGGCAGCATCACACAATGGAACCGCCGCGCAGAAGAAATCACCGGTATCCCGGCAGCACAGGCGCTGTCGAAAAACCTGTGGCAAACCTACCCGACGATCACCTTGTCGAGGGAACAGGTAAAGAAGGCGTTAAGCGATAAAAAACCAGTGACTATCAAACACAGCCAGCGGGGCCAATACCATTTTGATATAACCATTTACCCATTGCGCAATCAGGCGGAAACCGATGCGGTCATCCTGATTGACGATGTCACACAACACATTCTTACATCCAACATGCTGATTCAGCGCGACAAGATGTCTTCCATGGGCGAGCTGGCAGCGACCATGGCCCACGATATTAATGCCCCGTTGCAGATTATTCTGAATGACCTTCAGACCGCATACCGACTATTACAAACAAATAGGGCGGGCTCGCCGTGGGCAGACGACGTAACCAGCGTACTGGAAGAGGCAGATCATCAGGGACAGCAGGCGCTGGCCGTTATCAACAATTTGCTGGACTTCTCGAAGAGTCGCGGTGGCGAGAAACGACTGGCAAACATCACTAGGCTTATCGAACACACGATCGAACTGGCTAATGATGTGCTTTCGGTACCGTCCGGGTTGCGCTTCCGGGAAATAAAAATAGAACGACACTACAGCCGAAATCTCCCGGATATTCCCTGCTACGCATCAGAATTACAGCAGGTATTTCTCAGCTTGTTCCGGCATGCCTGTCACGCACTCGGCCAGGCGAACAGGTCGGGACACACACCAATTATTCGCATTCAGGTCATTGTTTGTTATGACATGCTCTGGATCAAGGTCCAACACAATGGCCTTGGCATCAGCTATGATGAACAACAGTATATATTTGAACCCTTCTTCACCAATAAAGCAGGCAAGTCATCCGCAGAAGACTATGACGCGGGCAAGCGCCTCTCGTTCTCACACTTCATCATTACAGAACAACACAAAGGACAGCTCGCAGTTACCTCTGACATGAATGTGGGCACCACCTTCCATATCCAGCTGCCCCTGGCATAGGATAGATATAACCCTCTGCCTGTATCAGCTGCGATAGCCCTGGGGATTACCCAGCTGCCAGCGCCAGCTGTCTTCCATCATCTCAGATAGTCCACGAGATGCTGTCCATCCGAGCTCATTCTCGGCCTTGGATGTGTCCGCCCAACAGGCCGCAATATCCCCCGCCCTGCGCGGAGCCATTTTGAAGGACACAGTCTTTCCACTGGCAGATTCAAATGCCCTTATCATCTCCAGCACTGAATAGCCTTTACCGGTACCGAGGTTCCAGGTGTGACACCCCGAAGTGCTTTTACCCTGGGCAAGGTAGTCCAATGCACGGACATGACCTTCGGCCAGATCCATCACGTGAAGATAGTCCCGGACGCCTGTTCCATCAATAGTCGGGTAGTCCGAACCGAATACAGATAAGGCAGGCAATCGACCGATTGCCACCTGGGAAATGTAAGGTAATAAATTATTTGGAATACCATTGGGATCTTCACCGATCAAGCCACTGGGGTGGGCACCCACCGGATTGAAGTAGCGCATCAGAGCAATTTGCCAAGCTCCGGACCCTGTAAGCTGTTCAGCACTCACTAAATCGCGCAGAATTTCCTCCACCATCAGCTTGGAGCGGCCGTAGGGGTTTGTGGCGGTGAGCGGGAAGTCCTCTTTGATGGGCACGGTAGGCGGATCGCCATAAACGGTAGCTGAGGAACTGAAAATTAACAGGGCAACCTGATGTTTCTGCATTGCTTCACACAGACTTAGTGTGCCGGCAACATTGTTACGATAATAGAGGAGTGGCTTTTCACAGGACTCACCGACCGCTTTATAGCCCGCAAAATGCATCACTGCATCGATATCGTGACTGTTAAAGAGGCTGTCCAGAACCCGGTGGTGATTGACATCACCTTCCACCACAGGAAAGTCCTCTCCGGTAATTTGTTTGACCCGATCCAGTGACGTCATACAACTGTTTGCAAAGTTATCCAGCACAACAATGTCGTGGCCTGCTTCAAGCAGCGCGACACAGGCATGACTGCCAATATAACCTGCACCTCCGGTGACCAGTACTTTCATTGCGATACCCTGTATCTAAAATTATCAGTAATTATTCAGTAGCCCAAAAAGGCTATCGCGCACTCTTTAGTTTGCCGGGAAAAAAGGACACAAAAAAGCCGGACATTCGTCCGGCTCTTATCTGACCAAATCACTGTGGTCAATTATTCATCGTCTTCAACATCAACCGGCTCCACATCTGGACGGTCTACCAGTTCTACGTAAGCCATCGGTGCGGCATCACCAGAGCGTAGCCCACATTTAAGAATGCGGATATAGCCACCGGGACGACTTTCATAGCGCGGGCCGAGCTCGGCAAACAATTTACCGACAGCTGACTTGCAACGTAAACGGTCAAATGCCAGACGGCGATTGGCAACGCTGTCCTGTTTTGACAAGGTGATCAGCGGTTCGGCAAAACGCCTCAACTCTTTTGCTTTTGGCAGCGTGGTCCTGATCAATTCATGCTCAACCAGGGAGGTCGTCATATTGCGAAACATGGCGCGACGGTGAGCACCTGTACGACTTAATTTGCGGCCACTAAGACGATGACGCATGATTTTATACTTCCTTTAAAATAATGTTGCTGTTAACCCAGCAAGTATTCTATGCAACAGTGGCAGACAAAATCTGCAACCCTAATCAATTAAACCTGTTCGGTGTCAGAACGCAGGCTGGCAGGTGGCCAGTTCTCCAGGCGCATACCCAAAGACAGTCCACGGGATGCCAGTACATCCTTAATTTCTGTAAGCGACTTTTTACCAAGATTTGGGGTCTTGAGCAGCTCAACTTCTGTGCGCTGGATAAGATCACCAATGTAATAGATGCTCTCTGCCTTAAGGCAGTTTGCTGAACGGACCGTCAGCTCAAGATCATCGACAGGACGCAAGAGGATCGGATCCACTTCTTCCTCTCTCTCTACCGGCTCGGCAAGATTTTCACTTTCTAGGTCGACAAATACGGCCAGCTGCTGTTGCAGAATGGTAGCTGCGCGACGAATGGCCTCTTCAGGATCAATAGTGCCATTCGTCTCAAGATCCAGCACAAGTTTGTCGAGGTCAGTACGCTGCTCAACCCGGGCACTCTCAACAACATAGGCTACACGACGAACAGGGCTAAAGGTGGCATCCAACTGGAGACGGCCAATAGAACGGGTCTCATCTTCATCATTCCCACGGCTATCAACAGGCTGATAACCACGCCCTGTAGTAATATGTAACTGCATATTCAGAGCTGTATCGCCAGTGATCGTGGCAATCAGGTGATCGGGATTCTTAATTTCTACAGAGTTATCTACCTGGATATCTCCTGCTGTCACAATCCCTTTCCCTTTTTTGCTGAGGGTCAGCGTAACATCGTCCTTATCGTGCAGTACGATAGCAACTTCTTTGAGGTTCAGGAGAATTTCAATAACATCTTCCTGAACGCCTTCGATACTGCTGTATTCATGTAGGACACCGTCAATCTCGACCTCTACAATGGCTGCACCACCCATTGATGACAACAGAATGCGGCGCAGCGCATTACCCAGTGTATGACCAAATCCACGCTCCAATGGTTCTAAAACGACTTTGGCACGGGTTGGTCCGAGCTCGGTTACGTCGATGTTACGTGGTGTCAAAAACTCATTTACTGATGTCTGCATATCTATACCTGTTAGATGGGGTCGCTTAACTGGTTTTCAGCCTTCAGTTCTTTACTTCGAGTAAAGTTCAACAATGAGGTTTTCATTGATTTCAGCAGGGAGATCGCTGCGCACCGGATTGCGCTTGAACACACCTTCCAACTTATTCGCATCTATTTCCATCCAGTCAACCAATCCTCGCTGCGAAGCAATTTGCATCGCAGACTGAATACGTAACTGTTTTTTACATTTTTCACGAATGCTCACCACGTCGCCATCCATTACTCTGTATGAGGGGATATTGACCTTTTTGCCATTCACTTGAATAGAGTTGTGAGCAACAAGTTGACGAGCCTCTGCACGCGTAGAACCAAAGCCCATGCGGTAAACAACGTTGTCCAAACGGCGCTCAAGCAGCTGCAGCAGGTTTTCACCGGTTGCACCTTTTATGCGGGCCGCTTCCTTGTAGTAATTGCGGAATTGTTTTTCCAATACGCCGTAAAGTCGACGCACTTTTTGTTTTTCGCGCAACTGAACGCCATAATCAGAAAGACGACCACGACGTTGACCGTGTTGGCCGGGTGCACTTTCTGCGCGACACTTTGACTCCAGTGGACGAATACCACTCTTAAGAAAAAGATCCGTGCCTTCGCGTCGGGAAAGCTTACAAGTCGGTCCAAGATATCTTGCCATTAGTTAACTATCCTCTTATACCCGACGCTTTTTCGGCGGACGACAGCCGTTGTGCGGGATCGGTGTTACGTCGGTGATATTGGTAATTTTGAAGCCTGCATTGTTCAGTGCGCGCACGGCAGACTCACGTCCGGGCCCGGGGCCTTTCACCTGGACATCCAGATTTTTCAATCCGTATTCCTGTGCAGCGAGGCCAGCACGCTCTGCAGCTACCTGTGCAGCAAAAGGCGTACTTTTCCGTGAACCGCGGAAGCCAGAACCACCAGAGGTAGCCCAGCTCAGGGTATTACCCTGACGATCACTAATCGTTACGATCGTATTGTTGAATGAAGCGTGAATATGTGCCACACCATCAACAACTGTCTTTTTGACTTTTTTTCGAGTCGATTTTTGTCCAGGCTTTGCCATTTGTCTTTCCTATCGCTTGATGGGCTTGCGAGGGCCTTTACGGGTACGCGCATTCGTTTTGGTGCGTTGACCGCGCAGCGGCAGACCACGGCGGTGACGGAGACCTCTATAACAGGCCAGGTCCATCAAACGCTTGATGCTCATGCTGACTTCGCGACGCAGATCACCTTCAACTGTATGATCGCCAACAGCATTACGGACAGCGTCCATCTGCTCATCGCTCAAATCGGAAATCTTAACGTCCTCGGCAATACCAACCTGGGCACAAATGGCACGGGCTGAACTGCGACCAATCCCGAAAACATAGGTAAGTGAAATCACCGCATGTTTATTATCTGGGATGTTGACACCGGCAATACGGGCCATCACTTTACTCCACTTTTATGTTTAACTGCCGTCAACTTGCTTTAACAGCCCACAGGGCTGGCCAAAAAGGCGCAAAAGGATAGCGCTGAAGGCACAAAAAATCAATATCTGTCTACGACTAACCCTGCCGTTGTTTATGGCGGGGTTCTGCACTACAAATCACTCTCACAACACTCTTGCGCTTAACAACCTTGCAGTTGCGGCACATTTTTTTTACCGAAGCACGCACTTTCATAGGAACACCTCAACTTCAACTAGCGAATCCCGCTGCCAAAACCTTTCAGATTCGATTTCTTCATTAGCGATTCATACTGACGTGACATCAAATGAGATTGGACCTGAGCCATGAAATCCATGGTAACAACGACAACAATCAGCAATGAGGTGCCACCCAGATAGAAGGGCACATTAAAATAAATATTCAAAAATTGCGGCAGCAAGCATACAGCCGCCATATACAAACCACCGACCAGGGTCAACTTTGTCATGACACCGTCGATATAACGCGCAGTTTGTTCGCCGGGACGAATACCAGGTAAGAACGCCCCACCCCGCTTAAGGTTATCCGCCATTTCTTTCGGGTTAAACATCAATGCCGAATAGAAAAAACAGAAGAAAATAATCAACCCAGCAAACAGCAGTACATGCAACGGCTGGCCTGGCCCGAGAAATAATGCAACGTCCTGCAACCAATCCGGACTATCTGCCCCCTGCCCAAACCATTGCGCAATTGACGCAGGGAACAACAGAATGCTACTGGCGAAAATTGCCGGTATAACACCTGCCATATTCACTTTCAGAGGTAGATGGCTGGTTTGTGCTGGACCTCTTCCAGGTTGTCTTTGTGCGTAGTTCACAGTGATGCGGCGCTGTCCACGCTCGACAAACACAACAAAATAAACCACGGCGATTGCCAAAACGCCTACGACCAGCAAGGCGAGTATATGCAATTCACCCTGCCGCGATGATTCAAATGCTTGGCCAATTGCAGACGGGATGCCTGCTGCAATGCCGGCAAAAATCAGCATCGATATACCGTTTCCAACGCCCCGCTCCGTGATCTGCTCACCGAGCCACATCATAAACACAGCACCAGTCACCAGCGATACTACAGCAATAAAATAAAAGCTGAAGTCTGCGGAAAAAGCCAACCCTTGTCCCGCCAGACCTACTGACATACCAATAGCCTGAACAGTAGCAAGCAGCACAGTCCCGTAACGCGTGTACTGGTTAATTTTGCGTCGACCAGCATCACCCTCTTTTTTTAACTGCTCCAGCGACGGCGTTACAGCTGTCAACAACTGCATGATAATCGATGCCGAAATATAGGGCATGATGCCAAGTGCTAGGATACTCATTCTCTCCAAGGCACCACCGGAAAACATGTTGAACATGCCGATGATTGTTCCCTGATTCTGACTGAACAGGTCAGCCAGTCGGTCCGGGTCTATGCCCGGCACCGGGATATGAGTCCCGATACGGTAAATTACCAGCGCTACAAACAAAAAGCGAAGGCGAGCCCAAAGCTCGCCCAAACCTTTAGTATTGCCCTGCGGCATGTTTCCGGGTTTTGCCATCAGGCTTTACTCTTCAACTTTGCCGCCAGCTGCTTCAATCGCAGCACGAGCACCTTTGGTTACACGCAAGCCTTTAACAGTAACGGGCCGATCCACTTCACCGGACATGAAAACCTTCGCGCGGGTAATTGATGCATTAATCAAACCTGCAGCACGCAATGTTGCGATGTCGACCAGATCACCGGAGACGCTATTCAATTCACTCAAACGGATTTCAGCCGTAACGCGGGAAATACGGGAAGTGAAGCCATACTTCGGCAAACGTTTCTGCAAGGGCATCTGTCCGCCTTCAAAACCCGGGCGAACACTTCCACCGGAACGTGCTTTCTGGCCCTTGTGGCCACGACCAGCAGTTTTACCCAAGCCACTGCCAATACCTCGGCCGACACGTTTGCCTTCCTTGATTCTGCCTGGTGCGGGACTTAGCGTATTCAGACGCATGTCTATACTCCCTCAACCTTAACCATATAGTGAACTTTATTAATCATGCCACGAACTGAAGGAGTGTCTTCGACCTCTACAGTGTGGTTGATGCGACGCAAACCCAGACCTGCTACACACGCCTTATGAGCTGCAAGTCGGCCATGTACGCTGCGCACCTGAGTAACCTTGATTTTCTTAGCTTTTGTCATGGTAAAGCTTCCGTTTTGTACTTAACGCGGCAACCGCCGTACTTAATTCAGTATCTCTTCTACGCTCTTACCGCGCTTTGCTGCCACTGTTTCTGGTGAACTCATTTCTTGCAATGCTTTAAATGTTGCGCGAACAACATTGACAGGGTTGGTAGAGCCGTAGCATTTTGCCAATACGTTTTGCACACCGGCAATTTCCAGCACCGCGCGCATAGCACCACCAGCAATAACGCCAGTACCATCAGAGGCCGGCTGCATATAGACTTTGGATGCACCATGGTTGGCCTTGGTAGGGTACTGAATAGTAGTACCTTTCAAATCCACCTGAATCATATTGCGACGAGCAGCCTCCATGGCTTTCTGAATGGCCTGGGGCACTTCACGCGCCTTACCGCGACCAAATCCAACTTTGCCGTTACCATCACCAACGACAGTCAGCGCAGTAAAACCAAATATCCGACCACCTTTTACAGTTTTGGCGACCCGATTAACCTCAACCAGTTTTTCCTGCAGCCCTTCTTCACCGGCTGACGTATCTCTCTGATCTCTAGACATAACAATAAACCTTTAGAATTCCAGGCCGGCTTCACGAGCGGCATCGGCTAACGCTTTAACGCGTCCGTGATACTTGAAACCACTCCGGTCAAATGCAACCTGAGTGACACCTGCCTGCTTGGCACGTTCTGCAATCAGAGCGCCGACACCCTTAGCCGCATCCGTATTGCCGGTTTTACCGGCACGCAGTGATTTGTCCAGCGTTGAAGCACTGGCCAGAATCAAGCCGCCACAAGGCGATATAACTTGCGCATAAATGTGACGCGGCGTTCTGTTCACACAGAGACGATTCGCGCCCAGTTCTTGTATCTTGCAGCGGGCACGACGTGCACGACGCAAACGTGATTGTTTCTTGTCGCTCATGATCTTGACCTACTTCTTCTTCGCTTCTTTACGACGTACCTGCTCATCCGCATAGCGAACTCCTTTGCCTTTGTAGGGCTCAGGTGGACGGAAAGCACGTATTTCTGATGCTACCTGTCCAAGCAGCTGCTTATCTGCCGACTTCAATAAAATTTCTGTCTGACTCGGTGTCTCTACTGAAACACCGTCAGGCAGTTGATATTCAACGGGGTGGGAAAAGCCCAGCGTTAAATTGATTTTGCCACCCTGCGCCTGGGCACGATAACCCACGCCAATTAGCTGTAGCTTTTTGACGAAACCCTCACCAACACCCAGAACCATATTGTTGACCAATGAGCGGGTCGTTCCGGCCATGGCATTCGCCTGCTTACTTCCATCACGCGCAGCAAAGGTCAACAGGTTATCGTCCTGCTTGATTTCTACCTGTTGATTAACAGCCAACGAGAGGGCTTTTGAACCACTCTTGACTGAAATCTCATTAGTGCCGAGTTTTACTTCCACACCAGCCGGTATGGTAACCGGGTTTTTTGCAACTCTAGACATCTCGACTATCCCATTAGAAAACTGTGCAGAGAACCTCACCGCCAATACCGGCAGCACGGGCAGCACGATCAGTCATCACACCTTTACTTGTGGAGACGATAGCTACACCCAAGCCAGCACGAATACTTGGCAGTTTGTCTGAACCTGAATACTGGCGAAGGCCCGGCCTACTGTAACGGGTAATCGTTTCGATCACCGGTTTACCTTCAAAGTATTTCAGCACCAGGGTTAACTCCGGCTTGGCACCATCCGCAACACTGAAATCAGTAATATAACCTTCGTCCTTCAAAACCTGGGCAACAGCCACTTTCAATTTGGCGGACGGCATAGTGACAGATTTTTTTGCCGACATCTGCGCGTTGCGGATGCGGGTCAACATATCTGCCAGGGTATCTTGCATACTCATCTGATTAATTCCTTAATTCGCGACGCTGCTTACCAACTGGCCTTAACCAGGCCTGGAACATCTCCGCGCATGGCAGCTTCACGAAGCTTATTGCGGCACAGACCAAATTTACGATAGACACCATGGGGACGACCGGTTTGACGACAACGACGCTGCTGACGGCAAGGGCTGGCATTACGTGGCAATTGTTGGAACTTCACCTGAGCATCCCAACGCTCTTCATCAGAAAGCGAGGCATTGGAAATGATTGCTTTCAACTCGGCACGCTTTTCAGCGTATTTCGCAACAATACGTGCACGTTTTTTCTCGCGCTCGATCATGGATGTCTTTGCCATATAACTTACCTCAACCTTTCAGCGGAAAACTGAAAGCACGGAGCAGAGCCCGGCCTTCATCGTCATTGCGGGCGGTGGTGGTAATGGTGATATCCAGTCCACGCAACGTATCCACTTTATCGTACTCAATTTCAGGAAAAATGATTTGCTCGGTGACACCCATGGAGAAGTTCCCATGACCGTCAAAGGATTTCGGGCTGACACCTCGAAAATCCCTGATTCTTGGAATCGCCAGAGAGATCAGGCGTTCGAGAAACTCGTACATACGATCACTCCGCAAAGTCACTTTGCAACCGATGGGCCAACCCTCACGGACTTTGAACCCGGCGATTGACTTGCGTGCTTTGGTGACGACCGGCTTTTGCCCAGCGATCAACGTCATATCCGCCACCGCATTTTCAAGGGCTTTTTTATCGCCCAGCGCTTCACCCACACCCATGTTTAGTGTGATTTTAGTGATCCTTGGCACCTGCATTACATTTGCCAGCCCCAGCTCTTCTTTAAGCTTGGAAGCAATTTCACTCTTGTAGACTTCTCTCAGCCTTGCCATGTCAGTTTCCTGTCAAATTAGGCGTCAACGGCTTCGCCGTTGGATTTAAAAATACGAACTTTCTTACCATCTTCGAGCACTTTGAAGCCCACACGGTCCGCCTTACTGGTTGCACGATTATAAATTGCAACATTCGAGGACTGAATCGGTGCCTCTTTCTCAATGATTCCACCAGGAACATTCATCTGAGGATTTGGTTTCTGATGTTTTTTGATGATATTCACACCGGAGATCAACAGACGACCATCGGCCTGCACCTTGAGTACCTTGCCACGTTTGCCTTTATCTTTACCGGCTGTCACGATGATTTCATCATCACGTTTAATCTTGCGCATAACCCTTTCCTCGCCCCCGGCCTTACAGAACTTCAGGCGCCAGTGAGATAATTTTCATGAAACGTTCGCCGCGCAGCTCACGTGTAACCGGCCCAAAAATACGGGTACCAATCGGCGCGAGCTGCTGATTCAACAGAACAGCTGCATTGTCATCAAACTTGATCAGGCTGCCATCTTGGCGACGAACACCCTTACGGGTACGCACCACAACTGCATTCATAACCTGACCTTTTTTTACTTTGCCACGGGGTATGGCTTCTTTGACAGTTACCTTGATAATGTCACCCACGCTGGCGTAGCGGCGGTGTGAACCACCCAAAACCTTGATACACATCACCCGACGAGCACCACTGTTGTCAGCCACATCCAGATAGCTTTCTGTCTGAATCATTGTCTCTCTCCGAACCCGTTACTGCTGCGTACCGATTAAACTTCGGTCGCACGCTCATCAATCTTGACCAGCGTCCAGGATTTTGTTTTGGACAGTGGACGAGTTTCCGCAATAGTCACCAGATCACCCTGACGACAATCGTTACTTTCATCGTGAGCTTTAACCTTAGTGGATTTGCTCACGATTTTTCCATAGACCGGGTGCTTGACCCGGCGCTCGATCAGCACAGTGACTGATTTATTCATTTTGTCACTAACAACTCGACCAGTGAGCGTGCGAGCATTTTTTTCTGCTTCACTCATCTTAGTTACCCGCTTTTTCGTTCAGCACAGTCTTGATACGCGCAACATTGACACGCGCTTCTTTGACCTTGTGGCTCTGTCCCAACTGACCAGTGGCAGCCTGCATACGCAACTTGAATTGCTGCTCTAGCTGCTTGCTCAATTCCTGATTCAGTTCTTCAACTGTTTTTTCACGCAATTCGATGGCTTTCATTACATTACCGACCGTCTAACAAAGGTAGTTTGAACCGGCAACTTGGCTGCCGCGAGTGCAAAGGCCTCGCGAGCGATTACTTCAGAAACACCTTCCATTTCATAAAGCACTCTGCCGGGCTGAATTTGAGCGACCCAGTATTCAACGCTCCCCTTACCTTTACCCATCCGCACTTCAAGTGGTTTATTGGTGATCGGCTTATCGGGAAAAACCCGAATCCAGATCTTGCCACCACGCTTGATGTGACGGGTCATGGCACGACGGGCAGATTCAATCTGACGCGCAGTCAGACGACCACGACCTATGGCCTTCAGACCAAATTCGCCAAAGCTTACCTTGCTACCGCGCAATGCCAGACCACGGTTGCGGCCTTTGTGTTGCTTACGGAATTTTGTACGTTTCGGTTGCAGCATCTCGCTTGACCCTTAACTCGCAAACTTACTTCTTTTTAGTCGGTGTTTTCTTGGCTGGCACTTGCGCCGCCTCTTCACCACCAATCACTTCGCCCTTAAAGATCCATACTTTTACGCCAATAATGCCGTAAGTAGTTGAACCTTCTGCAGTGCCATAATCTATATCGGCCCGCAGGGTGTGCAGGGGAACACGACCTTCGCGATACCATTCTGAGCGTGCAATTTCAGCACCACCAAGACGTCCACCGACCTGGATCTTGATACCTTTTGCACCCTGCCGAATGGCATTCTGTACCGCCCGCTTCATGGCGCGACGAAACATAACGCGACGCTCCAATTGCTGAGCGACATTCTGGGCCACCAGGGTTGCATCAAGGTCGGGCTTGCGAACTTCCTCAATGTTGATATGCACGGGAACACCCATTTGGGCAGAAACCTCGTTGCGCAGCGCCTCAACATCTTCACCCTTCTTACCGATCACAATGCCAGGACGGGCAGTATGAATAGTAATTCTCGCCGTTTGTGCGGGGCGCTCAATTTCAATTCGGCTGACAGAGGCATGGGCAAGTTTTTTATTGATAAACTCGCGAACACTCAAGTCAGCATTCAGTTTGTCTGCATAATCTTTCTGTCCGGCGTACCAGATAGAGGTATGTTTTTTAACAATACCCAGACGAATGCCTGTTGGATGTACTTTCTGACCCATTAAACGGTCTCCTCATCGGCAACTTTCACGGTAATGTGACAAGAGCGTTTGAATATGCGGTCAGCACGACCCTTGGCACGGGGTTTGATGCGTTTCATGGTGGTGCCTTCATCGACAAAAATTGTCGATACACGAAGTTCATCAACATCCGCGCCTTCATTGTGCTCGGCATTTGCAATAGCAGACTCGAGCACTTTTTTGATAATCGCCGCACCTTTTTTGGCACTAAAAGCCAATATATCCAGCGCTTCCTCTACAGGCTTGCCACGCACCTGATCAGCCACCAGACGCGCCTTTTGCGCCGACAATCTGGCTCCGCGTAATTTTGCTGCTACTTCCACAGTCATCTACCTCTTAAACACCAGCTTAACGCTTGGCCTTTTTGTCCGCTACGTGGCCGCGATAAGTGCGAGTAGGGGCAAATTCACCTAATTTGTGCCCCACCATTTCCTCATTCACCAACACTGGTACGTGTTGACGACCATTGTGTATGGCAATAGTCAAGCCGACCATATCCGGGCTGACCATCGAACGGCGCGACCAGGTTTTGATCGGACGTCTGTCATTTTTTTCTTGGGCTTCATCAACTTTTTTCACAAGGTGAAGGTCGATAAAAGGTCCTTTCTTGAGAGAGCGTGGCACTATATTTTCCTCTTCTCTATCAATTACTTGCCGCGACGGCGCACGATCATATTAGTTGTGCGCTTGTTTTTTCTGGTCTTGTAACCTTTGGTCGGGATACCCCACGGGGTCACCGGATGACGCCCGCCGGATGTACGACCTTCACCGCCACCGTGGGGGTGATCAACCGGGTTCATAACCACACCGCGAACAGTGGGGCGAACACCACGCCAGCGAGATGCGCCAGCTTTACCCAGTGAGCGCAGACTGTGCTCGCTGTTGGAAACTTCACCAATGGTCGCACGACAATCTACCGGCACTTTGCGCATTTCACCGCTGCGCAGACGCAAGGTGGCGTATTGACCTTCACGGGCTACCAGCTGCACAGAAGTACCCGCACTGCGCGCCAATTGTGCACCCTTACCGGGTTTCATCTCGACACAATGGATAACACTACCCACCGGTATGTTTCTGAGAGGGAGCGTATTTCCCACCTTGATCGGCGCACTAACGCCGGACTGGATCATATCGCCATCTTTCAAACCTTTGGGAGCAATAATGTAGCGGCGCTCACCATCGGTATAACAAACCAGCGCAATATAGGGTGTACGGTTGGGATCGTATTCCAGGCGCTCGACTTTTGCCGGAATACCGTCCTTACTACGCTTAAAATCGATCAGCCTGTAATGCTGTTTATGACCACCACCAATATGGCGTGTTGTAATTCGGCCATTGTTATTGCGCCCACCCGTTCTGGTTTTCTTCTCCAGCAACGGCGCATAGGGTTCTCCCTTATGCAGATTCGGGTTGACGACACTGACAACAAATCGGCGACCGGGAGACGTTGGCTTTCTCTTTACGACTGGCATCTCAACAACCCCTTATTCAGCAGCTACTGCAAAGTCAATGTCCTGACCCTGCGCAAGACGTACATACGCTTTTTTCCAGTCAGAGCGTTTACCCAAACCAAAGCGCGTCCGTTTGGTTTTACCCTTGACCTTGGCGACACGAACATCCATCACCACAACATCAAACAGTTTTTCAACGGCAGCCTTTATTTCAAGCTTGGTCGCATTGGTAGCAACCTTGAAAGCAACTTGATTTTGACGATCCGCAGCAAGGGATGTCTTTTCCGTAATATGCGGCCCCAACAACACTTTAAAGATGCGCTCTTGATTCATACCAGCATCTCCTCAATCTTCTTCAGTGCCGGCACTGTGACCAACACCTTTTCAAAATGGATCAGACTGACTGGATCAACACCAACCGCATCACGCACGTCGACTTTGTGCAAATTACGTGAGGACAGATACAGATTTTCTGTCACCTCTTCAGTCACGATCAACACATCCTGAACACCAAACTCACCCAGTTTCTGAATCAAGGCTTTGGTTTTTGGCTGATCTACTTCAAAGGATTCCACCACCACCAGGCGATCCTGACGGGCCAGTTCTGAAAGTATGGATCTGAGCGCGGCGCGATACATCTTGCGGTTCAGCTTTTGCGAATGATCCTGTGGCTTGGCGGCGAATGTGACACCACCGGTACGCCAGATTGGCGAACGAATGGTGCCGGCACGGGCACGACCCGTACCCTTCTGGCGCCAGGGTTTCTTGCCACCACCGCTGACTTCGGCACGGGTTTTTTGAGCCCGCGTACCCTGACGGGCACCCGCCAGGTAGCTAGTCACTGCCTGATGCACCAGATCCTGATTAAATTCTTTACCAAACGCGACCTCAGAAACCTCTATGGTTCCTGCGCTGCCTTTGGGAGTAGCTATCGTTAATTCCATCGGCGATCCCCTCAGCCCTTCACAGCAGCACGAATGATCACGTCACCACCTGGCGCACCAGGTACAGCACCCTTGATCAGGAGCAGGTTACGTTCAGCGTCTATACGGACAATTTCGAGATTCTGCGTGGTAACACGTTCAGCACCCATGTGCCCAGACATTTTTTTGCCTTTAAATACCCGGCCAGGCGTCTGACACTGACCGATTGAACCGGGAGCACGGTGTGACAATGAGTTGCCGTGCGTCGCATCTTGCATGCTGAAGTTCCAGCGCTTGATCACACCCTGAAAACCCTTGCCTTTAGAAGTGCCGGTAGCATCGACTTTCTGACCCGCCTCGAATTGCTCAACGGTGATGTTGCCACCAACCTTCAAATCTTCAGGCAAACCTTCGACACGCAATTCCCAAGAACCTCTACCCGCTTCAACACCAGCTTTGGCAAAATGACCAACCTGGGATTTACTGACACGGGAGGCTCGACGGGCACCAGCAGTCACCTGCACGGCGATATAACCGTCAGTCTCATCGGTTTTGATTTGAGTAATGCGATTGGGCTCCGCCTCGATCACAGTGACCGGAATTGAGGCGCCATCCTCAGTAAACACACGTGTCATGCCGCATTTGCGGCCGACTATACCAATAGTCATTTGTCTAACCTCATAGTGTACGGGGCTTTTACCCGCTATGGCCGCCCATTTCAGAGCGTTACACACGCCCTGCGTTGGCAGGACATGGGTTTTCAGTACCGCTTATGTCAGGCTAATTTGAACCTCAACACCTGCGGCCAGATCCAGCTTCATCAGGGCATCAACAGTTTTCTCTGTCGGCTCAACAATATCCAGTAACCGCTTGTGGGTACGGATTTCATATTGATCACGCGCATCTTTGTTAACATGCGGCGAAATCAAAATAGTAAAACGTTCTTTGCGAGTTGGCAGGGGAATCGGTCCACGAATCTGGGCCCCGGTACGCTTTGCCGTCTCAACAATTTCCTGCGTGGAAGCATCAATCAGCTTGTGATCAAAAGCCTTCAGGCGAATACGAATACGCTGATCCTGCATGGAATCAAACTCCAACTGTCTAAAGAGCCATCGAATCCCGCACATCGGGACCCGGAAAAATGGAGGCGAGATTCTAAGTCTGCCCCCAACCCCTGTCAAGCAAAAACCTGTTACACCAGGCGATTTTTATCGGCTAGCAATCAACAGCATCGCGATAAAAAGGGGGCCATAGGGACCCCCGCAAACAAGACAGGTACTTTATTGCTATTACTCAATAATTTTAGCGACCACGCCGGCACCGACCGTGCGGCCACCTTCACGAATCGCAAAGCGCAACCCGTCTTCCATCGCAATCGGCGCAATCAGCGTCACTGTCATCTGGACGTTATCTCCAGGCATAACCATTTCCACACCCTCAGGCAGCTCACAGGCGCCTGTCACATCCGTGGTACGGAAGTAGAACTGCGGACGGTAGCCCTTGAAGAACGGCGTGTGACGCCCTCCCTCGTCCTTGGACAGCACGTAAACCTCTGCCTCAAACTTGGTATGCGGCTTGATGCTGCCCGGCTTACACAAGACCTGACCGCGCTCAACGTCATCACGCTTCGTTCCGCGAAGCAGAACACCTACGTTCTCACCAGCACGACCTTCGTCCAGCAGCTTCCGGAACATCTCAACACCGGTGCAGACTGTCTTGGTGGTATCCCGGATACCCACAATCTCGATCTCTTCGCCCACTTTGACAACACCGCGCTCAACGCGACCCGTCACCACTGTGCCACGCCCAGAGATCGAAAATACGTCTTCGATCGGCATCAGGAACGGCTGGTCAATCGCACGCTCCGGCTCAGGAATATAGGCATCCAGCGCCTCGACCAGCTTGCGGACCGCCGTGGTACCCAGCTCGTTGTCGTCTTCACCGTTCAGCGCCATCAGGGCTGAACCGGCAATAATAGGGGTATCGTCACCCGGGAAGTCATAGGCATCCAGCAGCTCACGGAGCTCCATTTCAACCAGTTCGATCATCTCATTGTATTCTTCAGAGCCAACACCACCGCAATCTTCTGCCAGCAGGTCCGCCTTGTTCAGAAACACCACAACGTAAGGAACACCCACCTGACGGGACAGCAGGATATGCTCCCGGGTTTGCGGCATCGGGCCATCCGTCGCGCCACACACCAGAATCGCACCATCCATCTGTGCAGCACCGGTGATCATGTTCTTCACATAGTCGGCGTGACCCGGGCAGTCAACGTGTGCGTAGTGACGGCTCGGAGAATCGTATTCAACATGGGATGTCGCAATCGTGATACCGCGCTCGCGCTCTTCCGGCGCATTATCAATACCATCAAAGGCCATCGCCGAGCCACTGCCCCAAGTTTCGAAACAAACCCGCGTCAGCGCCGCTGTCAGGGTCGTCTTACCGTGGTCAACGTGGCCAATCGTGCCAACGTTTACGTGGGGCTTGTTACGTTCAAACTTTGCTTTTCCCATTGTCTAGATCCTCTTAAAGATATGCTTTTTAATATTTCAAAAATTAGCGCTGGTTTTTTGCGATGACTTCATCGGCAATATTGCGCGGCGCCTCGGCGTATTTGTTAAATTCCATAGCAAATGTAGCGCGGCCCTGAGTGGCTGAACGCAAGTCGGTTGCGTAACCAAACATCTCTGCCAGGGGCACCTCTACATTAATAACTTTTCCTGAAACACATTCGTCCATACCAAGAATAATGCCACGGCGGCGGTTGAGGTCACCGACCACGTCGCCCATATTTTCCTCGGGCGTAATGACTTCAACTTTCATGATAGGCTCAAGCAAAACAGCACCACCTTTTTGGGCAAGTTGCTTGGTCGCCATAGACGCAGCAATTTTATACGCCATTTCAGACGAATCGACATCGTGGTATGAGCCGTCATAGGCTGTTGCCTTCAAGCCCAGCAGAGGGTAGCCAGCAAGCACACCATTCTGCATCTGCTCTTCGATACCCTTTTGGACAGCCGGAATATATTCCTTGGGAACCACACCACCGACAACTTCGTTGACGAACTCCAGACCTTCAGCATTCTCGTCCTCGCCCGGCTCAAACCGGATCCAGACGTGACCGTACTGACCACGACCACCGGACTGACGCACAAACTTACCTTCAATCTCACAGGTATTGCGAATCGCTTCGCGATAGGCTACTTGCGGCTTACCGATATTGGCCTCGACATTAAACTCGCGACGCATCCGGTCTACCAGAATATCCAAATGCAGCTCGCCCATACCAGAGATAATGGTCTGACCTGTCTCTTCATCCGTTTTGACACGGAAGGAGGGGTCTTCTTGGGCAAGCTTGCCTAATGCAATGCCCATTTTTTCCTGGTCGGCCTTGGATTTTGGCTCTACGGCAACCGAGATTACCGGCTCCGGAAACTCCATGCGCTCCAGTGTAATAATATTGTTCAAATCACAGAGCGTATCACCTGTGGTCACATCTTTTAGCCCAATCGCCGCTGCAATATCACCCGCCAGCACCTGCTTGATCTCCTCGCGGTTATTGGCGTGCATTTGCACCATACGGCCGATACGTTCTTTCCTGCTCTTGACCGGATTTAAAACCGTATCACCAGAATTCAGCGTACCGGAGTAAACACGGAAAAACGTCAGCGTACCCACAAAGGGATCAGTAGCAATTTTAAACGCCAGCGCAGAGAAGGGCTCATCGTCATCGGCCTTGCGCACCGCTACTGTCTCGCCATCATCCAGAACACCTTCAATAGCTTTCACTTCCGTGGGCGCCGGCAAATATTCAACCACCGCATCCAGCACAGCCTGAACACCTTTGTTTTTGAAGGCTGAGCCACCGAGAACCGGCACGATTTCATTAGCCAGTGTACGAGCACGCAATCCAGCCTTGATCTCCGTCTCGCTAAGCGCTTCGCCCTCAAGGTATTTGTTCATCAACTCTTCATTGGCTTCGGCAGCGGCCTCAACCATAAACTCACGCATCTCCTGACACTGGTCAGCCATCTCTGCCGGTATTTCGGCATATTGAAATGTCATACCCTGGTCGGCTTCGTTCCAAAGCACTGCCTTCATTTTGATCAGATCGACCACACCCTTGAAATTCTCTTCGGAGCCAATTGTCATCTGCAATGGCACCGCATTAGCCCCAAGACGCTCCTTAAGCTGACGGACAACCATCATATAGTCAGCACCAGCGCGATCCATCTTGTTCACAAACACCATGCGCGGCACTTCGTACTTATTGGCCTGCCGCCATACTGTTTCAGTCTGCGGCTGAACGCCGGAAGACCCACAGAGTACTACCACCGCACCATCCAGCACTCGCAGCGAACGCTCAACCTCAATGGTAAAGTCAACGTGACCGGGTGTATCGATCACATTGATTCGGTGTTGATCGAACTGCTGATCCATTCCTTGCCAGAAAGTCGTGACAGCCGCCGAGGTGATCGTGATACCACGCTCCTGCTCCTGAGCCATCCAGTCTGTGGTGGCAGCACCATCATGCACTTCGCCCAGTTTGTGTGACAGCCCCGTGTAGAACAACACACGTTCTGTCGTAGTCGTTTTGCCAGCATCTACGTGCGCACAAATACCAATATTCCGGTAACGGGCAATGGGAGTCTTACGAGCCACAATTTTTCCCCAACAAACAATTAATCTTAAAAATTACAAAAGGTAGCTGTGTGCCAGCTACCCTTTTGCAAAACGAAAGCACGCCAACCGGAACTAGAACCGGAAGTGTGAGAACGCCTTGTTGGCTTCCGCCATACGGTGGACGTCTTCACGTTTCTTCACAGCACCACCCTTGTTCTGGTAGGCATCGACTATCTCGCCAGCCAGACGTTGGGACATGGATTTCTCACCACGATTACGGGCGTAGTCCACCATCCAGCGCATTGCCAGCGCAACACGGCGGGACGGACGTACTTCAACAGGCACCTGATAGGTTGCACCACCGACCCGGCGGGACTTAACTTCAACCATCGGCGCAATATTATCCAGCGCTGTCTCAAAAGCCATCACAGGATCTTCTTTCAAACGGGTTTGAACCACTGTCAGCGCACCGTAAACGATACGCTCGGCAACAGATTTTTTACCACTTACCATGACGTGGTTCATAAACTTTGCCAACGTTACATTACCGAATTTTGGATCAGGTAAAATTTCGCGTTTGGCGACAACTCTTCTTCTAGGCATAGTCTGCTCTTCTCTTCAGGGCTATCCGGGATTCACTGGGCGCTGACGCGCACCCGGCCTTACTCAGTTCTTCTTACCGACACACAGTACGTCCGTTATTTTTTGGGACGTTTGGTACCATATTTGGAACGACGTTGTTTGCGATTATTCACGCCAGCGGTATCCAGGCTGCCTCGCACGGTGTGATAACGAACACCCGGCAAATCCTTGACACGACCACCACGAATCAGAACCACGCTGTGCTCTTGCAGGTTATGCCCTTCGCCACCAATGTAAGAACTGACTTCGTAACCATTTGTCAGGCGAACCCGGCAAACTTTACGCAGTGCCGAGTTTGGTTTTTTTGGCGTTGTTGTATAAACGCGGGTACAAACACCGCGACGCTGGGGACAAGCTTGCAATGCAGGAACGTCGCTCTTGGCAACTCTGCGTTTCCTCGGCTTACGAACCAACTGATTGATCGTTGCCATTCATTAACTCCAGATATAAAAACGCCTTCGCGCAGAAGGCTCCAATAAATAGATCCAGATAGCTGGACCCCACTTTAGGGAGGCGGCATTCTAAAGACAGAGAACCTGCGAGTCAAGCGGCCCGTACGGGCCGCTTGCAAAGCAAATTTTATTCGTCGCTCGAATTCAGCGCCTCGCTTAATGCTGCCTCAATATCGCTGGCACTCACCGTTGTTTCACCAATAACTTCCCGGGCTTCGCGACGCTGCTTGTGATAGGTAAGACCCGTACCCGCTGGCACCAGACGCCCCACCACCACATTTTCTTTCAAGCCGCGCAGGAAATCAGCTTTACCGGTAACAGCGGCCTCGGTGAGAACTCGCGTTGTCTCCTGGAAGGATGCGGCTGAAATAAAGCTTTCCGTAGCCAGCGAGGCCTTGGTTATACCCAGTAACAGGCGCTCAAATTTAGCTGGAGTTTTACCATCGTTGTAGAGCGCTTCGTTCTCCTCCAGGACGCGGTTGTACTCCACCTGCTCACCTTTTACGAACGATGAGTCACCCATATCGCTAATCTCGACCTTGCGCAGCATCTGGCGAACAATGACCTCAATATGCTTGTCATTGATCTTTACGCCCTGCAGACGGTAGACGTCCTGAATTTCATTGACGACATACTTCGCCAGCGAATCCACACCCTGCAAACGCAAAATATCGTGAGGGTTGGCAGGCCCGTCAGCTATCACCTCCCCTTTCTCGACATGCTCACCCTCGAACACGCCCAACTGACGCCATTTGGGGATCAGCTCTTCGTAGAAGGGACTTCCGTCTGGCAATGTCTGGCCATCCGTCGGGGTAATCACCAAACGGCGCTTACCCTTGGTTTCCTTACCAAAGGTAACAGTACCAGTCACCTCGGCGAGAATGGCGGGATCCTTGGGACGACGCGCTTCAAACAAATCCGCTACCCGGGGCAAACCACCGGTGATATCACGGGTTTTCGACCCCTCCTGAGGGATCCGCGCAATAACATCACCCGCACCAACCCGGCTCCCATTGCTGACGCTGAGAAGGGCGTGGGTAGGCAGCATGTAGTGTGCTGGAACAGTCGAGCTGGGGAAGGTCATCTCCTTGCCCTTGTCATCCAGCATAGTCACCATCGGCTTGAGATCCTTGCCTGCAGATGGGCGCTCATTGGGATCCAATACGGCAATATTGGAAAGGCCGGTCAGCTCATCCGTTTGCGTACGGGTACTGAGCCCCTCTTCCATACCGGAGAACGCTATATGGCCTGCCACTTCTGTAATAATCGGGTGGGTGTGGGGGTCCCAGTTGGCCACCACTTCACCCGCCTGTACCCTAGCGCCCTCTTTCACATTGATCGTAGCACCATAGGGTAGCTTGTAGCGTTCGCGCTCGCGGCCATTTTCATCCGCCAGAGCCAGTTCACCCGACCGTGAAACGGCAACCAGTTCGCCGTTTTCACGCTCGACCACCTTGATATTAACAAGCCGCACAGTGCCACTCATTTTTACCTGGATGCTGTCCACAGCAGAGGCGCGTGACGCCGCACCACCAATGTGGAAGGTCCGCATTGTCAACTGGGTACCAGGTTCACCGATGGACTGGGCTGCGATAACCCCGATAGCTTCTCCAGGGTTGACCATGTGGCCTCTGGCGAGATCACGACCATAGCAGACAGAGCAAATACCAAAACGGGTTTCACAGGTAATGGGGGAGCGAACGACCAGCTCATCGATACCCATTGCCTCAATGCGATCAACCCATTTTTCGTCAATCATAAGGCCAGCTTCAATGGCGATATCATTGGATCCCGCTTTCATCACATCCACTGCCACCACCCGACCCAAGATCCGGTCACCGAGTGATTCAATAATGTCACCGCCTTCGATGACCGGAGTCATCAGCAGCCCTTCGCTGGTACCGCAGTCATGCTCAACCACCACCAGGTCTTGGGACACATCCACCAAACGCCGTGTCAGATAACCGGAGTTAGCCGTTTTCAGAGCGGTATCGGCAAGACCCTTCCGGGCACCGTGAGTAGAGATAAAGTACTGCAACACGTTCAGCCCTTCACGGAAGTTTGCAGTGATGGGCGTTTCAATGATCGAACCATCCGGACGAGCCATCAGGCCGCGCATGCCAGCCAGCTGACGAATCTGGGCGGGAGAACCCCTCGCCCCGGAGTCGGCCATGATATAGACAGAGTTGAATGACTCCTGCTCCACCTCGACGCCATCCCGGTTGATAACCGGCTCGGTGCTGATGACATCCATCATGGATTTGGCGACCTGGTCATTCGCACGAGACCAGATATCGATCACCTTGTTATATTTTTCACCCTGGGTCACCAAGCCCGAGGAAAACTGGCTTTCAATTTCCAATACCTCGGCATCAGCTCGGGCAATGATTTCACCCTTGGCTTCGGGAATAGTGAAGTCATTAACTCCAATGGAAACCCCTGATTTGGTGGAGAAATCGAAACCGGTATACATCAGCTGGTCGGCAAAAATGACGGTGGCCTTCAGACCAACATCGCGATAGCAACGGTTGATAATGCGGGAGATCGCCTTTTTGGTCATCGGCTGATTAACCAAGTCGAAACTCAGGCCCTCCGGAACGATACCCCAGAGCAGCGCACGACCGACTGTCGTGTCAGCTATAAAGGTACGCGCCAGACGCTCACCTTCTTCGCTGAAGGTAACTTCGTGGATACGAACTTTTACCTTTGCCTGCAAATGCGCGTGCTTGCCGTAATAAACACGGGAAACTTCCTGAAGGCTACCAAACACCCGGCCTTCACCCTGCGCATTGATCCGCTCACGGGTCATGTAATAGAGACCCAACACAACATCCTGAGACGGCACAATAATCGGCTCACCACTAGCGGGAGACAGGATGTTGTTGGTGGACATCATCAACGCCCGGGATTCCAGCTGCGCTTCCAGAGTCAGGGGAACATGGACCGCCATCTGGTCGCCGTCAAAGTCGGCGTTGTAGGCCGCACAGACCAACGGGTGCAATTGAATAGCTTTACCTTCAATCAGCACCGGCTCAAACGCCTGAATGCCGAGACGGTGAAGTGTTGGAGCCCGATTGAGCAAGACGGGATGTTCGCGGATCACATCATCAAGAATATCCCAAACCACCGACTCTTCACGCTCAACCATTTTCTTAGCCGCTTTAATGGTGGTTGCCAATCCACGCAACTCCAGCTTCGAGAAGATAAAGGGCTTGAACAGCTCCAGCGCCATACGCTTTGGCAGGCCACATTGATGCAGACGCAAGGTCGGGCCGACAACAATCACTGAACGCCCCGAATAGTCCACGCGCTTGCCCAGCAGGTTCTGACGGAAACGACCCTGCTTACCCTTGATCATATCTGCCAGTGATTTCAACGGACGCTTGTTTGAACCGGTGATGGCCCGGCCGCGACGACCATTATCCAGCAGGGCGTCGACGGCCTCCTGCAGCATACGTTTTTCATTTCGCACGATGATATCGGGGGCATTCAGCTCCAGCAGGCGCTTCAAACGGTTGTTACGGTTAATAACCCGGCGGTACAGATCGTTCAAATCGGAGGTGGCGAAGCGGCCGCCATCCAGCGGAACCAACGGACGCAGGTCCGGTGGCAATACCGGCAGCGCCTCCATTACCATCCATTCCGGTTTATTGCCCGAGTGCAGGAAAGCCTCCAGCAATTTCAGCCGCTTGGACAATTTCTTGATTTTCGTTTCAGAACGGGTATTGGGAATTTCCTCACGGATATCTGCAATTTCCTGCTCCAGATCGAGATCCTTCATCAGCTTCTGAATGCCCTCGGCACCCATCGTAGCTTCGAAGTCATCACCGAAATCTTCCATGGCCTGAAAATATTCTTCATCGGTGAGCAGGTTGCCGCGTTCAAGCGTCGTCATGCCTGGGTCGGTAACCACAAATGATTCGAAGTAGAGAACACGCTCGATTTCACGCAGGGTCATATCCAGCATCAAACCAATGCGGGAAGGTAGCGATTTCAGGAACCAGATATGGGCGACCGGACAGGCCAGCTCAATGTGACCCATACGATCCCGACGCACTTTGGCCAGTGTGACCTCGACACCACATTTCTCACAAACGATACCGCGGTGCTTCATGCGCTTATATTTGCCGCAGAGACATTCATAATCCTTTACCGGACCAAAAATCTTGGCGCAAAACAAACCTTCCCGCTCGGGCTTGAAGGTACGGTAGTTAATAGTCTCCGGCTTTTTCACTTCACCATATGACCAGGACCGGATCATGTCCGGTGATGCCAGGCCAATACGTATGGCGTCAAACTCGCCGGTTTGATCCTGTGACTTGAGCAGATTCAGTAAGTCTTTCAATGCCTTTCTCCAGTGGGTGCTAGCTTTGCGCGGCGGACATTGGGTCCGCCCCCAACCTAATAATGACCGTTACTCGTTTTCCAACTCGATGTTGATAGCAAGCGAGCGTATTTCCTTAACCAACACGTTGAAGGATTCCGGCATGCCGGGCTCCATGCTGTGATCGCCATCCACAATGTTTTTATACATTTTGGTACGACCATTCACATCATCGGACTTGACTGTGAGCATTTCCTGCAAGGTATAGGCAGCGCCATATGCCTCGAGCGCCCACACCTCCATTTCACCAAAGCGCTGGCCCCCAAACTGGGCTTTACCGCCCAGTGGCTGCTGGGTGACCAGACTGTAGGACCCCGTTGAGCGGGCATGCATTTTGTCATCTACCAAGTGATTCAGTTTCAGCATGTACATATAACCGACGGTTACAGGTCGCTCAAACTGATCACCAGAACGTCCGTCATAGAGCGTCATTTGCCCGCTTTCCGGCAGATCGGCCAGAGCCAGCAGGGCCTTGATTTCTTCCTCCTGGGCACCATCAAATACGGGCGTCGCCATCGGCACACCTTTGCGCAGGTTGTTGGCCAGCTCACCTATTTCCTTATCTGAAAGCGTATTCAACTCGACCGGACTGGTACCGAGACCCACGTCGTAGATCTGCTGCAGGAACTTGCGAATCTCGACAGTTTTCTGCTGAGCCTGGATCATACGATCGATTTTCTCACCCAGCCCCTTGGCGGCGAGCCCCATGTGGGTCTCAAGGATCTGGCCAACATTCATCCTTGACGGCACGCCAAGTGGGTTCAAAACCACGTCGACAGGCACGCCGTTTTCGTCAAAAGGCATATCTTCGACGGGCATGATCACGGAGATAACACCCTTGTTACCGTGACGGCCCGCCATTTTATCGCCAGGCTGAATGCGACGCTTGACGGCCAGATAAACCTTGACAGTTTTCAGCACACCGGGAGCAAGATCATCACCACTTTGCAGCTTGCTCTTTTTATCCTGATAACGCTCATCAAGTATTTTGCGGCGCTCGGTCAACAGCTCCTCTGCCCTGGCAACCTGTTCGTTCAGAGCGTCTTCGTTCATCCGCAACTTGAACCATTCTTCACTGGTATAAGCAGCGACGATTTCTTCCGTCAGCTTGTCGCCTTTTTTGAGACCGGGAGCCTTAACCACAGGCTGCCCTACCAATGCGGCACTCAACCGTTCAAAAGTGGCATTTTCCATAATGCGATATTCATCATTCAGGTCCTGACGGAACTGATCCAGTGCAGCCTTCTCGATTTGCAGAGAGCGCTGATCCTTTTCCAACCCGTCACGGGTGAACACCTGTACATCAATCACCGTACCCTTGGTACTTGAGGGAACTCTCAGGGAGGTGTCTTTCACATCAGAGGCTTTTTCACCAAAGATGGCACGGAGCAACTTCTCCTCCGGCGTCAGCTGGGTTTCGCCCTTCGGCGTGACCTTGCCCACCAGAATATCGCCGGCCGAAACCTCGGCGCCAATATAGACAATTCCGGACTCATCGAGACGGGACAGCGCCGCCTCACCGACATTGGGAATGTCGGCAGTAATCTCTTCTGCCCCAAGTTTGGTATCACGCGCAGTACAGGTCAGTTCCTGAATATGAATAGTGGTAAAGCGATCCTCCTGAACCACCCGTTCTGAAATCAGAATCGAGTCCTCAAAGTTGTAGCCATTCCAGGGCATGAAGGCGATACGCATATTCTGGCCCAACGCCAGTTCACCCATATCCACAGACGGGCCATCGGCAAGAATATCACCGCGAGCTATAACATCGCCCTGACGGACAATCGGTCTTTGATTGATACAGGTATTCTGGTTGGAACGGGTGTACTTGGTGAGGTTATAAATATCAACACCAGCATCGCCAGATTCAACTTCATCATCATTGACACGCACAACAATCCGGCTGGCGTCAACGTTCTCAATGACACCACCGCGACGACCGACTACACAGACACCGGAGTCCGATGCCACATGGCGCTCAAAACCGGTTCCCACCAGCGGCTTTTCAACCACCAGCGTCGGCACTGCCTGACGCTGCATATTGGAACCCATCAATGCGCGGTTGGCATCATCGTGTTCCAAGAACGGAATCAGCGCTGCTGCAACCGACACCACCTGCTGGGGAGACACATCCATATAGTGAACATCTTCCGGCGGTTTAACCGTAAATTCACCTATGTGACGAACATTGACAAGCTCATCGTTGAGCTCACCTTTCTCATTGACAGAAGCAGAGGCCTGAGCGATAACAAAATTGGATTCGTTAATCGCCGACAGATATTCGATCTGATCAGTCACCTTGCGGTCAATCACCTTCCGGTAAGGCGTCTCGAGAAAGCCGTAACTGTTGGTACGAGCATAGGCTGCCAAGGAGTTGATCAAACCAATATTTGGACCCTCGGGCGTTTCAATAGGACACACACGGCCATAATGCGTAGGGTGTACGTCACGAACCTCAAAACCGGCGCGCTCCCGGGTAAGACCACCTGGGCCCAATGCCGACACACGACGTTTGTGGGTAACCTCCGACAACGGGTTGTTCTGGTCCATAAACTGGGACAGTTGACTGGAGCCGAAAAATTCTTTCATCGCAGCAGCGACGGGCTTGGCATTGACCAGATCCTGGGGCATCAACCCTTCGGATTCTGCCACAGAGAGGCGCTCTTTGACCGCACGCTCGACACGAACTAGGCCAATGCGGAACTGATTTTCGGCCATCTCCCCCACTGAACGAATTCGGCGGTTACCCAGGTGATCGATATCATCCACCACACCTTTACCGTTGCGAATGTCGATCAGAACCTTCATCACGTCGACAATATCTTCGCGGCTCAGGGTACCTTCACCCACTTCCTCTTCACGACCGAGACGACGGTTAAACTTCATCCGCCCTACACCGGACAGATCATAACGCTCCAGACTGAAAAACAGATTGTTGAACAGGTTTTCAGCAGATTCCTTGGTCGGCGGTTCGCCGGGACGCATCATCCGGTAAATTTCTACCAGCGCTTCAAGCTGGGTACGACTACTGTCACTGCGCAAGGTGTCAGAAACAAATGGACCACAGTCAAGATCATTCGTATAGATCGTCTCAACCGACTTCAGTCCGGCTTCGCGCAACTTATCGAGGGCTTCCTGGGTAATTTCAGTATTACACTCAAGCAACAGCTCGCCAGTGTTTGGATCCACCAGATCTTTTGCGAGAGGACGACCGTAAAGGTAGTCGGTGGGCACCTCGAGCTTGCTGACATTCTCTTTTTCCAACTCACGAATATGGCGCGCCGTGATCCGACGCCCCTCTTCAACAATAACCTTGCCGCCCTTGCCCTTGATATCAAATGCGGCGATATCGCCCCGCAGACGGGAGGGAACCAGATCCAGTGAGTAACTGCCGTCTTTAGCCAGGTTGAATGTGCTGGTTTCAAAAAACATTCCCAGCATTTCTTCTGAGCTGAACCCAAGCGCACGCAACAGGATAGTTGCCGGCAATTTACGGCGCCGGTCAATACGCACAAACACCAGGTCTTTCGGATCAAACTCGAAATCCAGCCAGGAACCACGGTAGGGAATAATCCGTGCGGAATACAGCAGCTTGCCGGAGGAGTGGGTTTTACCCTTATCGTGATCGAAAAACACGCCTGGCGAGCGGTGTAGCTGGGAAACAATAACCCGCTCGGTACCATTGATGATAAAGGTACCGTTATCTGTCATCAGGGGAATTTCCCCCATATAGACTTCCTGCTCTTTAATATCCTTGATTGCCTTGTTGGCAGACTCCTTGTCATAAATAACCAGACGCACACGAACTCTGAGCGGCACAGCGAAGGTAACACTGCGTAGCTTACACTCCTCTTCATCGAAGGATGGCTTGCCCAGCACGTAGTCAACATACTCGAGACTCGCATTACCTGAGTAGCTCACAATCGGAAAGACAGAATTAAATGCAGCATGCAGACCGGCATCCATCCGTTGCTCAACGGGAACACCTTTCTGTGTAAAATTTCGGTAGGAGTCGAGCTGAATCGCAAGAAGGAAAGGCAGGTCCATTACCTGTGGCAATTTGCCAAAATCCTTGCGAATACGTTTTTTCTCAGTGTACGAGTAAGCCATCATATTCCCCAGCACGTTCACTTGGTCCAATCGACCATCCAGCATTGCCCGGCTTTGCAGCCGTCCGGCCTTTTAACAAAAAGGCCTTGTCGATCCCGCTTTAGGCATCTGCCATAAGCAGGAAAAGGCCGGAGGGCGAAATCGCCCACCAGCCTGTGCCTGATAGATTATCAGACAACCAGCGCGTCAAACCCGTAGAACTTACTTAAGTTCGACAGTTGCGCCAGCCTCTTCCAGTTCTTTCACGGCTGCGTCTGCATCCGCTTTGGAAACGCCTTCTTTAATAGCGGAGGGCGCACCGTCAACTAGGTCTTTGGCTTCTTTCAGCCCCAGACCAGTCAGGCTGCGAACAACCTTGATCACGTTGACTTTCTTCTCGCCTGCGGCGTTCAGAATAACGTCAAACTCGGTTTTCTCCTCGACTTCCGCAGCAGCCGCGGCAGCCGGTGCAGCAGCAACTGAAACAGCAGCAGCGGCAGATACACCAAATTTTTCTTCCATAGCTGATACGAGTTCCACAACGTCCATGACGCTCATTTCAGCAATTGCGTTCAAAATGTCATCTTTTGATAGAGCCATGACTCAATCTCCTGATAAAAAGTAAATTAAAGTAAACGATGTCGCCGATTAAGCAGCTTCCTGCTTTTGATCGCGAACAGCCGCTACAACACGTGTCACTTTGGTGGGGACTTCGTTGAACGTGCGAGCCAGTTTGGTAACTGGAGCAATCATTACGCTGACCAGCATTCCCAGAGCTTGCTCTCGGGTCGGCAGGGTAGCCAGAACGTCAACTTGTTCCTTACTCAACAGTTGTCCACTGACGGACAGCGCCTTGATCTCAAATTTGTCATTGGTCTTGGCAAATTCTTTGAACAGGCGAGCGGCAGCACCCGGATCCTCCATAGAGAAACCGAACAGTGACGGACCAGTCAGCACATCAGTCACGCATTCAAAATCCGTACCCTGAAATGCACGCTTCGCAAGTGTGTTGCGAATGACACGCAGGTCGATATTTTGTTCGCGAGCCTTCGCGCGGAGCTCAGTCATGTTCGTCACGTTGACGCCGCGAGCGTCAGCGATTACCAGTGACAATGCATTGCCAGCAGTCTCGTTAACTAGAGCGACGATCGCTTTTTTGTTTTCGAGATTCAATGCCACGAGATTATCTCCTGGATTTAATAGATCACCCCCGGGGGAGCTCTCTACTGGTTTAAGCATCGATAAAATTACTATCGATACCGTTTCGGTGATCAAATCCAGCCAAAATATACTGAACCGGGTCACACCGTCTGCGTAGGCGTTTTTTTCAACGACGGTTACAGGAACCTGAAAATCACATTAGACCCCAAGGGGCACCTACGGTCTTTGACGGCCCGGGCGCGCCCAATAAAGCTCGCCACCCAGACCCCAAAGTTATTTAGGGGCTTGTATACTGCCCCCCGTCATCAAGCCTCCAGAGAGGCCTGATCAATAATCAATCCTGGCCCCATAGTGCTGGAGATTGTTACTTTCTTCACATAGATGCCTTTGGCAGAAGCTGGCTTGATCTTTTTCAAATCGGCAATCAATGCTTCAAGGTTCTGCTTCAATGCACCAGCCTCAAAAGACAAGCTGCCAATGCCACCATGAATAATGCCGTTTTTGTCAGCACGGAAACGCACCTGCCCGGCTTTGGCATTTTTTACTGCAGTCACCACATCGGGGGTCACTGTGCCAGTTTTTGGATTAGGCATCAGGCCGCGGGGACCGAGCACCTGACCAAGCTGACCAACCACCCGCATTGCCGCAGGGTCTGCAATCACAACATCAAAATCCATATTACCGGCTTTGATCTGCTCAGCCAGGTCCTCCATTCCGACCAGATCGGCGCCGGCAGCCCTGGCCGCTTCGGCAGAATCACCTTGGGTAAATACCGCCACACGTACGGTCTTGCCCGTGCCGTTAGGCAACGTGGTTGCACCGCGTACTGCCTGATCGGATTTACGGGGATCAATTCCCAGATTTACAGCCACATCAACGGTTTCAGTAAATTTGACGCTGGAGAATTCTTTCAGCAATGCAATGGCTTCACTGATGGGATACAGCTTACCAACTTGCACTTTTTCCTGGATCGCACGAACACGCTTGGACGGCTTAGCCATTTACACACCCTCCACATCAAGACCCATTGCACGAGCGGAGCCGGCAATGGTTCGAACAGCAGCATCCATATCAGCTGCGGTGAGATCAGCCATTTTGGTATTGGCAATCTCTTCCAACTGAGCACGCGTCACTTTGCCCACTTTGACTGTATTGGGCCGACCACTACCACTTTTGATACCCGCTGCTTTTTTCAGCAAAAAAGATGCTGGTGGGGTTTTCATGGTAAACGTGAAGCTGCGATCACTATAAACAGTAATTACGACAGGCACCGGGGCACCGGGCTCCATTCCCTGAGTCTGGGCGTTGAATGCCTTGCAGAACTCCATAATGTTAACGCCGCGCTGACCCAGCGCAGGACCTACCGGCGGGCTGGGGTTAGCTTGTCCAGCGGCCACCTGAAGCTTGATGTAAGCATCAATTTTCTTTGCCATCTTGGTTTCTCCTCTAATGGGTATTAACGCCTCAGGACTTTGACGTCCGTCACTGGCTCCCCGTCACCACCCCCCATGGGAAGCGACAATACAATTATTGCTTCAGGCTTTTTCCACCTGGGTAAACTCCAGCTCAACCGGTGTGGAACGACCAAAAATCGATACCGAAACCCTCAGTCGACTCTTATCGTAGTTAACCTCTTCCACAACACCATTGAAATCGTTAAACGGCCCATCAGTTACCCTGACAACCTCACCGGCTTCGAACACGGTTTTTGGTCTCGGCTTATCTTCCGAATCCTGCACGCGCTGCAGGATCATTTCTGCTTCTTTGTCCGTGATAGGTGCGGGCTTGTCTGCCTTACCACCAATGAAGCCCATAACTCTGGGCGTTTCTTTCACCAAGTGCCAGGTATCATCACCGAGTTCCATCTGCACCAGCACATATCCCGGGAAAAATTTTCGTTCACTTTTGCGTTTTTGACCGCCCCTAATCTCCACCACCTCTTCAGTGGGAACCAGGATTTCGCCAAAACGATCTTCCATACCATACAGAGCCACACGCTCTCTCAGAGCAGCGGCAACTTTCTTTTCGTAGCCTGAATAGGCGTGAACGACATACCAGCGCATCTGAACCTCTTAGCCAATAACCATTGTGGCGAGCCAACCGAATAGTGTGTCGAGACCCCAGAGAATCAGCGACATCACGAGCACCACCACAACCACCATCAGGGTTGTTTGATTACGCTCCTGCCGTGTTGGCCAGACCACCCGACGCGCTTCCGTGTAGGCACCGCGCAACAGGGTAATAAAACCGTCACCTTTACGGGTTTGCAGTGCAACAAAGCCAGCCACCAAGGCTACTGCCAGTATCGCTATAACCCGATATAACAGCGACTCTGTTGCAAAATAATAGTTGCCGTAGATAGCGGCGCTGACCAGCAGCACGACAAGCAGCCATTTGAGGCCATCTAATCGATACTGCTTTTCTTCCGTTGCCGAACTCATTCTCGGATAGCACCCCTACTGACCGGGCCCGCCTTTTGCAGAGGGCACACAGGATTAAGATTGGCAGGCCAGGAGGGACTCGAACCCCCAACAGCCGGTTTTGGAGACCGGTGCTCTACCAATTGAACTACTGGCCTGTCGCGTCACCTTAAAACAAAACTAACTTGACCATGGGGCTGAAACTGCGAAAACGCACTTCAACCACAGGGTTCATTCAAAAAACACCATTACTCAATAATTTTAGCGACCACGCCGGCACCGACCGTGCGGCCACCTTCACGAATCGCAAAGCGCAACCCGTCTTCCATCGCAATCGGCGCAATCAGCGTCACTGTCATCTGGACGTTATCTCCAGGCATAACCATTTCCACACCCTCAGGCAGCTCACAGGCGCCTGTCACATCCGTGGTACGGAAGTAGAACTGCGGACGGTAGCCCTTGAAGAACGGCGTGTGACGCCCTCCCTCGTCCTTGGACAGCACGTAAACCTCTGCCTCAAACTTGGTATGCGGCTTGATGCTGCCCGGCTTACACAAGACCTGACCGCGCTCAACGTCATCACGCTTCGTTCCGCGAAGCAGAACACCTACGTTCTCACCAGCACGACCTTCGTCCAGCAGCTTCCGGAACATCTCAACACCGGTGCAGACTGTCTTGGTGGTATCCCGGATACCCACAATCTCGATCTCTTCGCCCACTTTGACAACACCGCGCTCAACGCGACCCGTCACCACTGTGCCACGCCCAGAGATCGAAAATACGTCTTCGATCGGCATCAGGAACGGCTGGTCAATCGCACGCTCCGGCTCAGGAATATAGGCATCCAGCGCCTCGACCAGCTTGCGGACCGCCGTGGTACCCAGCTCGTTGTCGTCTTCACCGTTCAGCGCCATCAGGGCTGAACCGGCAATAATAGGGGTATCGTCACCCGGGAAGTCATAGGCATCCAGCAGCTCACGGAGCTCCATTTCAACCAGTTCGATCATCTCATTGTATTCTTCAGAGCCAACACCACCGCAATCTTCTGCCAGCAGGTCCGCCTTGTTCAGAAACACCACAACGTAAGGAACACCCACCTGACGGGACAGCAGGATATGCTCCCGGGTTTGCGGCATCGGGCCATCCGTCGCGCCACACACCAGAATCGCACCATCCATCTGTGCAGCACCGGTGATCATGTTCTTCACATAGTCGGCGTGACCCGGGCAGTCAACGTGTGCGTAGTGACGGCTCGGAGAATCGTATTCAACATGGGATGTCGCAATCGTGATACCGCGCTCGCGCTCTTCCGGCGCATTATCAATACCATCAAAGGCCATCGCCGAGCCACTGCCCCAAGTTTCGAAACAAACCCGCGTCAGCGCCGCTGTCAGGGTCGTCTTACCGTGGTCAACGTGGCCAATCGTGCCAACGTTTACGTGGGGCTTGTTACGTTCAAACTTTGCTTTTGACATGACGAGCACTCCTCATTAAAACTGGCACCTGAGATAAAAACACCACGGAGCATACCCGGGGAGAAAAACTGGAGCTCATAACCGGATTTGAACCGGTGACCTCTTCCTTACCAAGGAAGTGCTCTACCGACTGAGCTATATGAGCAAAAACACACCTAGACAGGCATTGGAGCGGGTAGCGGGAATCGAACCCGCATCATCAGCTTGGAAGGCTGAGGTTCTACCACTGAACTATACCCGCTACGCTTACAACACTCCGTCAAATAATAAAGTGTCGATTGACTGCTCAATCGACACCAACCCCGTCAGGGGTAATTACCTTATTCACATTTGCTCGAGAAGATAGACCATTTAACCCTTTAAATAATATCCGTCTTCTTTATGCCAACCTGAGATCACTCCTCAACAGCGATTGCCTAGCTGCCGAGGCACAGTGCTATTCGCGCTCCCGGGTAAGGCATATCAGGCACACCAACCTATCGTGCCTGCTCTAAAATCTGGTGCAGGGGGGTGGATTCGAACCACCGAAGCTTTCGCGTCAGATTTACAGTCTGATCCCTTTGGCCGCTCGGGAACCCCTGCGAAAAAGGCTGGACATTGTCCATGCCATCAGTTTGGCTGTCAAACAGGTCGCCAAAACTGAACTAATTGGAGCTGGCGAGAGGAGTCGAACCCCCGACCGGCTGATTACAAGTCAGCTGCTCTACCAACTGAGCTACGCCAGCTCTATAAAAACCCCGCTATTAAATCGGGAGCGCGATTCTAGTGAAAGTTGACACTATAATCAACCATTGCCGCAATCTGGATGACTGTTTTCCACTTTTAAACCTGTCGTCACATGAGCAGCCCTATTGCCGGGGGATCTGAAGTCGCCTTATTCAATCGGGACCAGATCAACACAAGCCTCATTAATAACCTGTCGTCCAATATTTTTATCTTGCTGATCGAGGACGTCTGCCAGGTCTTTCGGTATCTGCTGTTCCGAGTACCGGCGCAGCTGCAACCAAAGCTCTTCTCGCGTGCTGACACGGGGAACGATCACCACGGGATACCCCTGATCTGCCAGCTCCCGCCGATAGTGTTCCATATTGCTTTTATCACTGAATACCCCGAGGGTGATCCCATTTCTGTATTCACCTTCGGCAATCAAAAAACTATCAATCTCCTTGCTTCGCAAGTCTTTGAGCATCTTGCTGGCTTCCGCTTGAGAGCCGAGAGGCGGGATAATCAACCAATAACCCTCGCTAATTGTGGTGGCCCGCCAAACAAGCTCTTCACCATAACGGTAGGGCGACAGCTGCTGATAGAGTTCCTGAGGATTGACATCGACCAGGGGACCGATAAGCAGGCAAAGATTGGATTCTCGGGCATTATCGAGCGACAAGGCATCTATAGCGGTGCGTGTATGGTTATTATCCGATATCGGCTGCTGGTCAGATGCCTCTTCAGGCCTAGCAGGCACCTCCCCCACCAACAGGAGCGAGGCATAGTTGTCATTCTCTTGATAGGCCAATCCGGTTTGCACACTATCAAGTTGACCTGCACGAAAGACGGCCCCGTTGTAGAACCAATAGCCCGCCACGAGGTTGATTAAAATCAAAACAAAAAACAGCCAGCGCACTGGTCAACGCCTACGGAAACATGACTTCAAGACCGTCCAACACCAAATCTCTAACATAAATGCAATCTCCACCCAGAGCACCGATGAGCGCGGAGCCGTCTCCACCAGTGACGATGACTTTTACGGGCTGTGTATTTGTCTGCAAGGTCGCCCTTGATGCCTCAATCAGTGTCTTGATCATCAAATATGCGCCATGACTTACCGCTTCACCAGTTGTTTTCCCCGGCAAACAATCCGCAATCGAAAGAGGCTCAAGCCGAATATTACTGGTTCCCCGATTAAGCGATTGATAAATCATCGAGAACCCGGGCACGATGTAGCCGCCGAGGTGATAACCTTGCCCATTGAGCAAATCCACCGTGATAGCCGTACCTGCATCCACGACGACACAGGCACCTTTAAACTGATCTCGCACAGCCAGCAGCGCCAGCCAGCGATCCACCCCCATGGATGAAGGCTCAAGATAACCGCAGTGCACTCCTGCGGCTTCACGGGTGGTTCTGGCCTGCTGCAATCGGCACCCCCACTGGGCTGCCTGCTTCTCAAGCTCCTCAACGACAGTCCTGCCACCTACACTGGAAAGACGAATTCGAGTGGGAAGCCCCTCTGTTTCAACCGCCGCCAGCAGAGTTTTGATATCTGTGACCGGCGGCTTGCAATCAGGCACTCCATTCTTGACGACTCGCCATTTGATTCGACTGTTTCCTGTGTCGATGTCGATAATCATCCTGCGCTCCTGACACTGATTTCGCCACCACTGAAAAGCTTGATCTCTTCACCAACCTCCAGTTTCAATGCCCCGCTCTCGTCCACGCCTCTGGCAATACCCTGAATCGTTTTATTCATCAGCAACAGGCTGACTTCTTTGTCGGCATTGATATCAGATTGCAACCACTCCTCACGATAGGCTTCAAATCCAACCTCATGAAAATTTGCCAGCAAGGCCATCATTTCTTCAATGATGGCGGCAGCCAATCCATTTCGACTTACCGGCTGCCCCGATACTGAGCGGATGTCTGTCCACGGCTGATCGATAAGTTTACCGTTTTTATCGGACATACCCAGATTGATACCAACGCCCACAACCACTTGGCAGAAGCCGGAGGGGTCACCCAGAATCTCCAACAAAATCCCGCCCACCTTTTTGTTTTCCAGGAATAAATCGTTCGGCCATTTGAACATCAGCCCATCGACGCCACAGGACTTAATGGCACGCCTTACGGCCACACCAACCGCAAGACTCAGACCTTCTAGCACCTGCACACCACCGTCATACCCCCAGCCCAGGGAGAGATAGATATTCCTGCCAAAGGGGCTTACCCACTGTCTTCCCCGCCGTCCACGACCTGCTGTTTGCTGCTCGGCAAGCACGATCAGACCGGTGGCATCACCCCGCTCAGCTGCATGTCGAACCAGATCATTGGTTGAGGACACAGACGACTCAATTCGCAGTTCCTTGATAAGCGACCCGGAAGTCTGCGAAAGACTGTGGATCAGTGTATTTTTATCGAATAATTCCAGCTCTGTCATAAGACAGTAGCCGCAACCTCGGTGTGATTTAACATCAAGGCCCATTTGCTCGATTTTCTGTATTTGTTTCCAGACCGCCGCTCTTGAAATACCCAGCAGCCTGCCAAGTTCCTCACCCGAGTGAAAATGGCCATCACAAAGTATTTTCAGCAAACTATTCATGTGCGCCCATCAAACTCCGAGATTACGCCAGATAAACCGCACACCTATGATCAGCAATAACAATGCAAAACTGCGACGAAGAATCTCACCGGGCAGTCGATGCGCGGCTCGCGCACCGACTCTCGCGAATATCGTACTGGCGACAATGATTCCAAAAAATGCCGGGAGATAAATAAACCCGATTGCCCCGTCCGGCAGATCCGGTTCACCAACACCCTGCCACCAGTATGTCAGCGCCCCACTAACCGCAATGGGCAGCCCGCAGGCAGCAGAGGTAGCCACGGCATTTTTCATCGGCACTCGCACCCAGGTTAAATACGGGACCGTGAGCGAGCCTCCACCTATCCCGAACAGGCTTGCAACAAAACCAACCACTGCACCCACCATGCTTTGCCCTGCTCGACCGGGCATATTGGCACCACCGGTAGGACTGAGCGCGAATGCCATTTTTAACGCCACGAGACAAAGAAATATACCGAAAGCGAGTTGAAGTGCTGCGCCCGAAATACTGACCGCAAAAACAGCACCCAAAGCAGCACCAATACAAATACCGGGTGTCAACCACCCGGCAAGTGTCCACAGGACGGCACCGTGTTTGTGATGGGATAAAATTGAACTCACCGACGTCACCACGATGGTGGCCAGCGATGTACCGATAGCCAGATGAGTCAGCACCGCCTGAGTCATACCCTGGGCTGTGAAGGTGAAGATAAGAATAGGGACGATAACAACACCACCCCCCAGACCGAACAGCCCACTGATCAGACCTGCGGTAGCACCGAGGCAAAGGTACAACAGGTAAATATCCACGCCAACTCCTGCATATCAGACACTATTCAGCATTATGCCCGAAATAAAAAGTGAGAGAGGCAAACGATAATACGAATAAGGTAGTTATACACGACAGACATTCAGGAGACTTTCTTGAGAAGGGCGTGACAGAAATCTTTTTTACGGCAAGAAAGGGCCTAACTACAAAAGTGGTTTTACTTTTGAGTTTCAGCTGGAAGTGCACGCACTATCCAATGATTTAAACCTGGCCTGCGATATTCCAAAAATCATTCGAAAATTATTCGCGCAAAACGTCCTCCAAAGGCGCGGGACGAGCAATTTCATAACCTTGCGCATAGTCAACACCAATCTCTATCAGAACATCCAGAATAGCTTTGCTTTCAACATACTCCGCCACAGTCTGGAACCCCAAGGCATGCGCCAGATCGTTAATCATCTTGACCATCGTATAACTGGCCTTATCCTTCGCTATATCTTTGACCATGGAACCATCAATTTTCAACATATCGATAGGTAAGGACTTCAGGTAAGGAAACGATGAAAAACCACTGCCGAAATCATCCAACACAACTTGTGCACCTGTTGCCCTTATGGACTTCATGAAATAGCAAGCTTCGGCAATATTCCTAATGGTGGCGGTTTCAGTAACCTCAAACTTGATTTTTCCAGGGGCTATAGATCCGCTTTCAAGTTCTGCAATAATAAAATCGAGCAGCGATTGATCAGCAATAGACGCACCCGACAGATTGATACTAAACCCACCGATTTGTTGAATTCGTTTCGGGTTACACTTGATCCAGTCGAATACCTTGTTGATCACATAGCGATCCAGTCTTGCAGATTGATTGAAGCGCTCCACAGAGGGCAGGAAACTGGCCGGTGAAATTATCTCACCGGTTACGCCATCAGGGAGCCGAATCAATACCTCAAAATGACAGACTTCCCCTTTTATTTTTTCCGCATGCCGCTTTAACGGGACAATAGGCTGCAAATAAATTCTGAATAGATCATCAGCCAATGCGGCGTTAATCTTCGGCACCCAGTCAACTTCTGTTCTGTGCCGGGACACGCCTTGCGAGCCTTCATGATAAAAATGGATTCTGTTTTTTCCCTGCTCTTTTGCGCTATAACATGCCACATCAACCTGTTTGAGCAACTCCGCAGAATCATGTTCATGTCCGGATACTTCTACAATACCGATACTGGCACCAACAACATAGGATTTGTCATCCCAGACAAACTCCAACTTCTGTATGCTATTTAATATATTGGACACTATTTTGTCTGCATGAATAGAGTCGCAATCAAATAAAATAAGACCAAACTCATCTCCACCCAGGCGAGCTGCAACGTCCTTGGCACGGATTCCCCCCTTCAAAACCTGCCCTACACCCTTGAGCAACAGATCTCCTGCCAAGTGCCCACCGGTGTCGTTCAAGACCTTGAAATGATCAAGGTCTATGAAACATAACGAGTGAATGGATCCATTTTGTTTGGCTGCGGACACTGCCTGATCAAGTTTTAACTCAAATGCCTTTCGGTTCGCGAGGCCTGTTAAGTGGTCGTGCGATACTTCGTATTTTAACTGTTTGGTTAGCGCCCTGGCTTTTGAGATATCTTCTTGTATACCTACAAAATTAATAGTGCAGCCGTCTTGATCCTTAATTGGAAATATCTGACTTCGTGCCCAGTAGGTACTTCCGTCTTTCCTCGCGTTTTCTAATTCACCCTGCCACTGATCACCGGCCCCAAGTTTACGCCACAGTGAGTTATAGGTTTTTTTAGGTGTATTGCCCGAACTGTTAATATTCATTTTTTTACCAATAAGCTCTTCCTGAATATAACCACTCATTTCACAGTATCGCGGGTTAACATATTCAATTCTGGTTTCCCTGTCTGTTATAACAACCGCATTTGGGCTGGACTCCACCACAGCAGACAGTTTACTCAAGCGTTCCTGATTACTGAGTATTTCAATTTCCGGGGCAACTCGAAGGGCGACGATCCTCAGAAGATGCCGAGCCAGCTCCGCTTGGGAAGAATCTATTGGAGCATCGTAAAGTACGTTGATCAGGCCAAGAATTTCGCCCGACGACGAATATAAGCAGACACCAACGTATGCATGCGCACACCCATCCTGTTGCGCTAGCAACAAAGTGTTCGGATATGTCTGATAGAGCTGATCGAGAATCAGACAATCTTCGTTTTTAATCGTCGCATTGCAAGGCATGCCAGCTAGTGGATAACAGATGTTATCAACGCGTTGGCTACTGGATAGAAAACTAATTGTCTGGATAGCATCTTTCGTGGCCGCCAGTTTCCCAATTGCAACCCACTGAGCTTTCAGATCACGCGCGAGGAAAAGAGCCAACGAGTCGAAGAAATCCTGTCGAGTCTTTGAAAAACTTTCCTTCATAACGTTTATCAGTGCTCTTCGACCAACAGTCTCTGTAGTAACATCACGTATGGTTGCAATTGTGATATTACCTTCTGGCCCAATTATCGGACTCAGGAACACCTCGACATATATTTTCTCGCCCATTCTATTAAATAGGGCGTATTGTTTCCGGGATTTCCTCACGGGGCCAGTAGAAATTTTTTTTAGAAAAATTTCTCTGAAGCGGCTGTATAGTTGACGCAGCCTTGAAGGCAGCAGGTCTTCAACAGTCATTTCAAGAAATTCGTTTCGGTGGTAGCCAAATAATTCCTGGGCTTTCTTATTCACCTGTACGATTTTGCCATTCTCCTTAATGGCTATTATTGGATCATGAAGAACTGCCAAAAAAGAAAGTATTGACTCTGCATGCTCAGGTTTGTGGTTCTCATAAAAGCTCTCCACCTTCCCACTCCCCTAATCAAACAGAATAATAATCACTGCACTGCAGACTTGAAAAAATTTTAATTATATTGACGCATATTTTAGAGCATATAAAGCGTCTTAAATGAAGATATATTGTTAATTTAATGTGTGCAATGGCAACACAATATAACTATACCAAACCGATAAACAATATCAGAATTAATCTGGACCAATCCCAGCAGTTAGTTGTTTCCAGCCCATCGTTCGATATGGGACTACATACAAAACCATCTTCAAATGAGCATAAAATAGAACGTTTTGGCACAAATCTAACCATTTAGACCTATATTCAATTTCTTAAACCATCATGATCTTAGTAATGTTCGTCACCAGATAGGATGATGAACATGAAGAAGCTATTCACTGAAAAACAGATCATCTCTTGAAACCGAGGCTGGTTCTGCGACAGCCAGCTCGCGGGAATACAACATTTCGGGCGCGATATTCTACACCTGACGAAAGAAGGACAGCGGACTTATGGTCTTTGAAGCCCACCCCCTAAACACTTTGGAAGAAGGGAACACCCGGCTCAAAAAAATTGCTGTTGAAGACAACGATATTCGAGCACATACCCTGTTCGCAAGCCAGGTATTCACGCCAACGATGCAATACCAGCATCAACGCCTGGAAAACCGATGCAGAATAGTTATATCTAAAGCTTTAACGGAAAATTTCGGAATCAACGCATAAAGAAACACTGGCTCCAGGAGCTCGCCCACACCCTGAAGAATATCAGCCATTGATGCTTCGGCGACAATGAACAGCTACCACTTTAATCCAGTTTAAAATAAGGGCATAAATAAAGCATCAACTGTCCGTTGCGACTTAGGGTGCTTACCCCATCAAACCAACTAAATTGAAAATAAAAAGGCCCAACCGAGCTAACGATTGGGCCTTGGGATAGAACCTGACGATGACCTACTCTCACATGGGGAAACCCCACACTACCATCGGCGCTAAGCGGTTTCACTTCTGAGTTCGGGAAGGGATCAGGTGGTTCACGCTTGCTATTGTCGTCAGGAAAACTGGTTAAAGTACAAAGCAATCAGACCGGCTAAACCAGCCAATTGAAGACGACTATTGCCTTGCACTCAAATTAAGTCGATAAAAATGTTAAAGCAGCGAGTGATTCTTGGGACACATGTCCGTAATGCAATCATTTCTATTATATGGTCAAGCCTCACGGGCAATTAGTACTGGTTAGCTCAACGCCTCACAGCGCTTCCACACCCAGCCTATCAACGTCGTAGTCTTCAACGGCCCTTTAGGGGACTCAAGGTCCCAGGGAGATCTAATCTTGGAAGGGGCTTCCCGCTTAGATGCTTTCAGCGGTTATCCTGTCCGAACGTAGCTACCGGGCAATGCCACTGGCGTGACAACCCGAACACCAGAGGTTCGTCCACTCCGGTCCTCTCGTACTAGGAGCAGCTTTCCTCAAATCTCCAACGCCCACGGCAGATAGGGACCGAACTGTC
>Ga0209273_10000128_pt1 | contig 145974 bp, 112 predicted proteins | sample tdAd471_FD_187126 | JGI IMG/M metagenome (GOLD analysis project Ga0209273, IMG submission 187126) | Marine sediment microbial communities from the Atlantic coast under amendment with organic carbon and nitrate - tdAd47.1 (SPAdes)... | ecosystem: Environmental > Aquatic > Marine > Coastal >... | reverse complement strand
TCCAGGTCGGAAGTGGAAACCGCTGCGCACTCAAAGGCATGCATCGTGATCCGGAAATGGGAATACGCATGCTTGATGGTTGCAATACAGGCCTGCGGCTCGACCTCCATCCCCGTCTCTTCGCGAACCTCACGTCGACAGGCTTCGGCCGGAGTTTCGCCTTCCTCGACCTTCCCGCCTGGAAACTCCCACAATCCACCCAGCATGGCATCCGTGTCCCGCTGCTGGATGTAGATCCTGGACTCGTCATCCCGGATGATCCCAATGGCAATGTCGTAGTGGGGGACGGGCTGACTGGGCTTCTTGATCGGGAAGTCCTCCTGCGTCCCGGATGCCTGGGCGAGGCAATCGCCTTGCAGGGGACACTCGCCGCAGCGCGGATTCCTGGGCAGGCACACCAGGGCACCCATTTCCATGAGGGCTTCGTTGTGCCTTCCCGGTTGCTCGCGGTCCAGGAAATCCTGTGCCCAGGTTTCAATCCGGCGACGGGCAGACGCATCGGTTACGACATCCGGAAATGCATGCAGTCGCGTCAGGACGCGGATGACATTGCCATCCACAACCGCGCGAGGCTCTCCGAAGGCGATGGAGGCAATGGCTGCGGCCGTGTAGGGCCCAACGCCCGGAAGCATGAGCCACTCGTCGTACGACCGGGGGAGTTCTCCACCCCGATCTTCCATGACCATCCTGGCAGCTTTGTGGAGATTGCGGCATCTGGAATAGTAGCCCAGACCTTCCCACAACAGGAGCAATTCGTCCAGATCAGTTTCCGCCATGTCCGCGACCGTAGGAAACCGCTCCACAAACCGTTTGAAATAGGGCAGTCCCTGATCGACCCGCGTCTGCTGCAGCATGACCTCCGACAGCCAGATGTGCCATGGATCAGGATGCTCCCGCCAGGGCAGGCTGCGTTTGTTGGCCAGAAACCAGGCAGCCAGTCGGGACCGCGAAACGGATCCAAGGTGGGTGGTGGTGTCCTCGGAGTCGATCGTCACCGGACCACCACCTGCAGGATGTACGGGATGGTGCGTGTCGAATCCGTTCCAGGCGTGGCGAGGGCGCTCAATTCGAATGCGTGTTCGCCCCGGTCTTCCGAACCTGTGGACCAGAAGAAACTCCTGTCCAGGAGCCAGCTCTTGAGTGGAATCCGTGAGGCCGTATAACCGGAAATAGGCATGCCGTCCAGGGAATCAGGGAGCTGGTGAATGAACACTTCTCCAGCCGTTACCGTGTCGGCAGGCGCGTACCACGAAACGGAAGCGGGTGGTACGGGTTCGAATCGGGCTGAGAATCCCGTCAGCAGGAACGGCAGAAACGCACCTGCCACGAGAATCCCTTTCCGATACTTCAGAAGGCGTCTTCCAATCATGAATGGTCTTTCCGGATGATGATGCCCCTTCATACACGGTGGATGACTGGCGGGATCCGGGGCATCTGGACCAGTGCGATTCTTTGGATTCTGATTGCAGGTGCAGCGTCCGGGCAGGATCGCGATGAGGGTCTCCCGATCCTGTGGGAGATGGCGAGCGGTACCCGGATGGAGCGCCCGTGGCCAGCAGGCGTGCCAACACCCAGCGAGAATGCCGGATGGGAAAGCCGTTTGATGGAATGGTATTTCGAGCGCGCGCATTTCCTGGCGCGCCTTGATTCAGCGCGAGTTGACCGCGGAGAAGTGTGGGTAGACCCGGGTCCCGTTGTGCCGGTGGCGTCCATCCGATCGGCGGATGAGGCCCCGCGTTGGACGCCGAATATGGAGGAACACATTGGACAACCGGCAACGGCAGACAGGATCGAGTCTGTGGTGACGGACCTGCTTTCGGAAGCCAGCCGTCTGGGATTCCTTTCGGCAAGCGCCCGGGTCGTCAGCGCCGAGATGGGATCGGAAGGATTGGAGGTTGTGATCGACCTGCAAACAGGGCCTCCCGTGCGTCTTGCCAGAATCCTTCTCGAGGGTGACCGAAGGACCAGGGATTCGGTCGTGCAGGCAGCAACAGGGCTTCGTCCGGGCCAGTCGATGGCCGGGGTGGATCTGGAATCGGTCCGCTCGATGCTCTCATCAGCCGGTTGGCACGAACAGGTGCTTCCAGGTCGTTTCGAGCTTCTTTCAGACTCGGCGGCGGTTCTGATCCTGCCTGTCTCGCCTCTGCCTCCAGGCCGGTTCGACCTCGTGGTGGGGGCCCTTCCCGGCGCCCAGGGTCAGGCAACCCGATTGGTAGGATCCGGACACTTGATCCTCAACAATGCATTCGGCCAAGGGCGCACAGTGGAGGCCAACATCAGCAGATTACCCGGGCAGGCGTCCTCCGCGATGCTGTCTCTCGAATCCCCGGCTCCGGGAGGCTTGCCGCTCCGCGTGCAGGCCTCGTTGCAGGGGCACCAGCAGGATTCGACCTGGAATCAGACCCGGCTTGGATCGCGCCTGCTCTACCGATTCGACCCGACAACATGGATTGGCGCATCGTTCTCCGCCAATCGCACGCGCGCCGGTTTCAGTGGGACCGATTTCGTGGCAGGCAGCCAACTTGTGCCGCAATCCTCATCCCGCATGGGAGGATTGACCCTGCAGGTCTCCCGCCTGGACCACCCTCGACTTCCGCGTCGGGGATTCCGTCTGGAGTCTTCGTTTGAGCGCGGTATCCGTTCGGCCAGAGGGCTTGAAGCCATCGATGGAGACACGCTGACGGTCGAGCGATCGGAGCGACGCGAAAGGCTTGATCTGGATCTCGACGTCTATCTGATGAGTGGACGGCAACTCGGCTGGGCTGCGGGCATCAGCGTTCGGGCCATCCGGGCAGGGCGGCCGGATGTGAGTGAACTGCTGTTCATCGGTGGAGCCAGTTCCCTGCGGGGATATGACGAAAACAGGTTCAGGGGCACGGCGGTCGGCAGAGCCTTTGTGGAGGGTCGATGGTATGTGGATCGGGCCTCCTGGGGATTCGTGTTTTTAGATGCCGGCTGGGTGGCCGTCGATGCAGATTTCGAAACAGGTTTGCCGGCCATCCTGTCCGAGACGGAAGGGTGGCATCCCGGATATGGGTTCGGCTTCGTATTCTCTTCGGCGGTGGGGCCGCTTTCCCTGTCGTATGCCCTCAATCCGGACATTGCGTTCAGCGAAGGTCGGGTTCACATCGGCCTTTCATTCGGTCTCTAGTTGCCGTGTTGATGTCGTGAGTAAAGAAAAACACAGGTTTTTTGCGCCCCCGGGGGCCTTTTCGGGAGATGTCGTCATCCTTTCAGAGGATGAAAGCCGTCATGCCCGAAAGGTCCTGCGCGTGCAGGCTGGAGATGCGATAACGGTGGTGGATGGCCAGGGCGGGACGTACCTGGTCGAGGTGACCGATGCAGGCCGGGCAGTTTCGGGACGCGCAGTGGAGAAGACCTTGGATGAGGGTGAGCCGTCCGTCGGCCTGCATGTGGCCCTGGGTACCCTGCACCAACCAGCCAGGTGGGAGACCTTTCTGGAAAAGGCCGTCGAGCTGGGCTGCACACGCATCACGCCATTGATGACCGAACGCACGCAGTCATCGCGGCTCAAGATGCGTCGGTTGGAGCACATTGTCGTGTCGGCATTGAAACAGAGCGGTCGCAGCCGACTGCCGGTACTGGATGAGCCGATGGCACTCGAGGATGTTTTGGTTCAGGGGCAGGCCAACCGCATCATCTGTCATGAAGCGACGCCTGATGCCCGTCGGTTGGACGAGGTGATGGGTTCTCTGAAGGGCGATGGCGGGATGTCCGTGTTGATCGGGCCGGAAGGCGGATTCTCGGATGATGAAGTGGCTCTGGCCAACGGGAACGGTTGGGAGACGGTGTGGCTGGGGCCGCGTCGTCTGAGGGCGGAGACGGCTGCGATGGCCGTTGCGGCGGCCGTGTCGCAGTTCAGGAGGGACTGATCGGGGACGTGTAAACAGTCGTGAAACCTCTGCGAACCCATCAAGAGGTGGATGGGAAGGTTGAAATAGGGATCCTGATCGGTGTATCTTTCTCGGCTGACACCTGTACGCGCTCAGCTTCAACAAGCGGCGCCAACTACCGGAAAAGACATGTTTACGTTTCTGATTGTACTTATTTCGATCATCGCCGTGCTGATGACGCTCGTGGTTCTTCTGCAGAGCGGGAAAGGCGGTGGTCTGGCTGGTATTGCTGCCGGTGGTGCCACGACGCAGATCCTGGGATCTCGTCAGGCTCCTGACTTCCTGGAGAAAGCCACCTGGACGCTGGCAACGGCATTCATCGTGCTTTGCATCCTGTCCAACTTCGTGATCGGCCCCGAAACGCAAGGCGGATCGGTCATCCAGCAGAATGCGGACACCGGCGCTGTTCAGGCCCCGGCGCTTCCGGCTCCTGGCGATGACGCTGTACCGGCCGACGCCGGTGCTGCCACGGAAGGCACGGGCACGGACGAGGGCGGCGACCAGTAAGTCGAATCTCGGCTCACGTTCTTGAAAGGCGCGCCGGCGAATGCCGGCGCGCCTTTTTTGTGCCCTGGCACAAAAAAGGCAGGGGCCCGGCGCGTTTCCGCGCCGGGCCCCGTGTCAATGAGTGGCCTTGCTGACCTGTAAGCCGAATTCTGTCTGCCTTCCGGGTGGCCATGCCGAAGGGGAGATCATCATTTATCTGGGACTGACGTCGCCGTCAGCCTCTAGCAGTCTACCCGCATCATTCAGGACGGGCCGCCCTGCTGCCCGAAGGCAGCGATGCTGCTTGACCTTGCACCCCACGGGGTTTGCCTGGCCGGCCCGGTTGCCCGGAACCGCCGGTGGGCTCTTACCCCACCCTTTCACCCATCACCTGTGCCCGGTAGGGCCATCGGCTGGTCTGCTCTCTGTTGCACGTGCCGTCGCCCGGCCTGGTGACCGAGCTCCTTCCCGTTAGGAAGCGTGGTGCCCTTCGGTGTTCGGACTTTCCTCGCCGCAGGCACGCCCGCGACGCGATGATCCGGTCAGCCCGCCTGAAATGAAAAACGGCGCCGCGGGTTTCCCGCGGCGCCGTCCAAAGTGCTCGGAGCGATTCCTGATCGCCCTCAACCGGCTTTTTCTACCGTCTCGCGGAAGAGGTCGCCATCAACAATGATGCGGCCGGTGTGCTCGCAGGCAACGATACGGTTGCGCTGACGGATTTCCAGCTGACGCTGTGGGGGTACGGAGAAACCGGCGGCGGCACCTCGCTCGAGCGGCACAACGGCACGGCCGTCACGCACGCGGGAGCGGAGACGATCGTAGGCGCGCACATAGCGCTCATCGACTTCTTTTTCCGCCTTCTTGCGCAGTTTCTCCAGGTCGGCCTGCTCGCTCTTCGTGTCTTCCATCACTTCGGAGAGTTCTCCCTGCTTCTCCTTGAGTTCTGCTTCAAGCGCTTTCAGACGCTCTTCAGCCTCTTCGATGGCCGCTTCGAGAGCGGGCTTCTGGAGTTCGAGTTCTTCGCCGCGGGCCGTGGCTTCGGTAATACGCTGCTTCTGCGCTTCAATTTCCTTGGTCAGCGCGTCGTATTCGCGGTTGTTGCGTACCTGGAGCTGCTGCTCTTCGTACTTCTTGATCAGGCCTTCGGCATCCTTGATGTCGTTTTCGGCCTGCTTTGCAGCAACACTGCTGTCTTTGACTTCCTGCTTCAGCTTCTCAAGCCGGGTGGTGAGGCCCGCCTTTTCATCTTCCATGTCGCTGATTTCGTCAGGAAGATCGCCGCGCAGCTTTTTGATCTGGTCGATCTTGCTGTCGATGTTCTGGAGGCGGATGAGGGCAACCAGCTGGTCGGAGATCGAGTGCTCGGTTGTAGTCGGCATGCTGCGGGTGCTGCAGATTTACGGATGTGGACAGAAGGCGAAATAACGGCAGGCCTGAAATAAAGTTCACCCTGTTGCCTGCGAAGAATGTGTAAGGACGAAGGGTATCCCCGGGGGCGCTATCGATTGGACACCCACGTCCTGACGGGAGCCGTCCGATGCTTTGTGGCCACGAAGCGCACTCCTGGCACGGTTCGGGTCAGATAATCGACCAACAGATCCTCCGTACACTGCTCCGTCTCAAAGTGTCCGGCATTTACGAGCGCCATGCGGGCATCGCCCTCACTATCGAGCACTTCGAAGTAACGATGATAGGTGATGTCTGCCGTCACATAGACGTTGGCTCCTGCTTTCATGGCCAGTCCGATGAAGTCCGAGCCCGACCCTCCGCACACCGCCACGCGCTGGATCATCCTGTCACCTTCACCTACCACGCGAAGCGCCTGATTATCCAGTGCCCTGGCGACGGTGGAAAGGAACGCATCAAAGGTGACCGGCGCAGGTAAATCTCCAACGGCCCCGATGCCAGCGTTCCGATAGTCCTGTTCAACGGGAATGATGTCATGCGCCACCTCTTCGTACGGATGCGCTTCTTTCATCGCCCCGACAACAGTACCGAGTTTCCAACGCGGCACTTCGACTTCGATGCGCAGCTCGGAGACCTGTTCGCGCGCACCTCCCGACTGACCGATATGCGGATCCGTGCCATCGCCCGGTTTGAAAGTGCCGGAGCCCGCCGAAGAAAACGAACATTCCGAGTAGTTGCCCACCTGTCCTGCACCGGCAGCAAACATGGCATTGCGGACGGTATCGGCCGCATCCAAGGGGCAGAACACCACCAGTTTGACCAGGGAGTCCGACAGCGAGGACAGGAATTCGGGCTGCTTCACGCCCAGGTCGCGCGCCAGTTGAAACGATACACCATCGCGCGCCGCATCCAGGTTGGTGTGCGCGGCATAGAGCGCGATACCCGCTTCAGCCAGACGCAGCGCGAGGGAAGACTCGAACGATGCGTCGGTCAGTCTCTTGATCGCCTTGAAGATCAAGGGGTGGTGTGTCACAACACACTCAGCGCCCATTTCGATCGCCTCTTCCAGGACCGCAGGTGTCATGTCGAGCGCAACCAGAACACGCGACACCGGTCGTTCCATCCGGCCAACCAGCAAGCCGACATTGTCGAATGACTGCGCCGTGGCAGCGGGTGCCCAGGCTTCGATCGCCTTGTGAATGGACGCTACTGTAGCACTCATACCCTTCCGGATGCTTCGATTCCTTCTTTTTCATCAACGCGCAAGAGCAACACTCCACCCACCAGAAAGAGGAGGACGACGACCACGATACCCACACGCATGCTGTCAAAAAGCAGCGTCATCTTGCCCAGCAGGAAGGGTCCGAGAAACGCCGTGAACTTGCCAGAAAAGGCGAAGAACCCGTAGAACTCGTTTTCCTTCATTTCAGGCGTGAACCGACCGAGGAGTGAGCGGGAAGCGGACTGGTTGGGTCCTGCCAGCAGTCCCACACCGATTCCTGCTACCCAGAACCAGGTCACGGAACGGGTCAATACAGCCAGCAAGGTGGCTGCGATCAGTCCGACGATGGAGATCAGGATGGTGGTTTTTCCACCCAGTTTGTCATCCAGGTGGCCCATGGCCCACGCACCGAATCCGGCAGCCAGATTGAGGGCGATGCCGAACACGATGACATCATCCAATGTGAAGTCGAAAACGACAGTGGCGTACAGCCCGCCGAATCCAAAAATCGTGATCAGACCATCGTTGTAGATCAGGCGCGCCACCAGCAGGCGGAAGACCTGCCGGTAGGTCTTGATCTCCCGGAAAACGCGGATCAGATCCTGCCTGGCCTCACGAATGAGTTGCCCCGCAGGTGGCGGATTGTCAATCTTCTCGTCCTTGACCAAAAGGAACATGGGGATGGAGAAGAGTGCAAACCAGGTGGCCACGAGCAGGTTGGTGGCGCGGAATTGGGCGTCAGTTTCGGCGTTCAGACCGAAGAGGGGAGGGTCAGGCTGCACGAAAAGGAAAAGACCTGCCACCAGACACAGGAGACCGCCGATGTAGCCGAGCGCCCAGCCATACCCCGACACGCGTCCGATGCGGTCAGGCGGGGCGATGTCAGGCAGGAAGGCGTTGTAGAAGACGTTCGCCATTTCGAAGGCCACGTTGGCCACCACGAACAGGCCGAGAGCAAACCAGACATCACCTTGCTGCGGGAAGTACAGGCCGTACGTGGCCAGGATGCAGACGATGGTGGCAATAACCAGATAGCGCTTGCGATACCCGCCACGGTCGGCCATGGCTCCCATGAACGGCGAGAGGAAAGCCACGACCAGCGCAGAAATCGTTATGCCGGTAGACCACAGGTCGGTACCTGTATTCTCATCCGGTGCAATGCCTTTGGCAAAGAATGCCGCATAGACGAACGTTACGACCAGGGTCGTGAAAGCCGAATTGGCAAAGTCGTACGTCGCCCAGGCCCAGATGGGAGAGCGGGTCGTCGGGGTGTCTTTTTGCACAGCATTCCGGATGAGTGATTTGGCAATGTACCGGCTGCCCTCGGGGGGCGCAACCGGGTTCAGGCCGTGATGAGACGGACGGCCTCAGCAAATGCCTCGACTTCCTCTTCCGTGTTGTACGCGTGGACCGAAGCACGAATCATGACAGGCAGGCTGCGGTCTTCAGCGTCCAGTCGCGCCCATTTGGGTACGGCCAGGTTGGTATTCATCCCTTGCTGATCGAGGGCAATCTTGATGCGCCGGGCATCGGTGGATTCGTGCGAAAACGTTACGATGCCGCCCTTGCGCAGTCCGAGGTCGTGCACGGTGATGCCTTGGATTTCCTCCAGACGGCTGCGAAGCAAAGCGGCCACATTGGCAATACGCGCATACACATCGTCCGGCCCAAGTTCGAGGAGATAGCGTACAGCGGCTCCCAGCGCAATCTTGCCGGCCACGAAGCCTTCCCAGTTCTCGAATCGTTTGGCTCCAGGCGCCAGCTTGTATTCATTGCGGCCTACCCAGTCAGCGGCATGCAGATCGAGGAATGGAGGTTCGATCAGGTCCAATGCTTTCGTCCGGACGTACAGGAAACCGGTGCCACGAGGTCCACGCAGGTACTTCCGGCCCGTGGAGGAGAGGAAGTCGCACTGGATGCGGTCCACATTGATGTCCGTCTGGCCGGCCGACTGGCAGGCGTCCAGGAGATAGGGGATGTCATGCTTGCGCGCAATCCGCCCGACTTCCTGAGCCGGATTGATGAGGCCTCCGTTGGTCGGAATGTGCGTCAGGCAGATCAGCCGTGTGCGCTCGGTGATGGAGGCTTCGAGTTCGACGACATCCACCTGTCCGTGTTCGTCATTTCCGATGACATCAATCTCGATGCCGTAGCGCTTTTTCTGCTGCAGCATCGCCAGATAGTTGCTGGCATAGGACGCATGGGCCGTGATGATGCGATCGCCCCGCTTGAAGGACATTCCGTAGAAGACCTGATCCCATGCCCGTGTGGCATTTTCGGCCAGAGCAATTTCGTCCGGCTTGGCGCCAATGAGTTCGGCGATGGCCGCATACGTATCATCGTATGCTTCCTGCGCTGCATGGTGCGCTTCGTACCCCCCGATGAGGGATTCATGGACGATATGTCCCTGAATCGCATCCAGAACCGGCTGCGACATCAAGCCTGCGCCGGCGTTGTTGAAGTGGAGCACATGCTCGCAGCCCGGGGTGTCGGCGCGCAAACGTTCTATGTCCAGAGGCATGACGGGGAACCGGTGTGGGGTCGATGGTTTTCTATGCGCCCAAGATAGCCCTCGTAGCTCAGTGGATAGAGCGTTGGTTTCCTAAACCATGCGTCGCAGGTTCGATTCCTGCCGAGGGCACCACTGTTTCCCCTGGCCTCACTTGCAACTTCCCCGAACCGGCGTCCCTGATTAACGAGTGCCGACGTATTTCCGGCCGGTGGTTTTGCGGCTCTGATTCAGCGCGCAGGTCTTCAGGGTGTTCTACCAAGCCTCTCAGACGCTGCAAATAGCCTTCAAATGTAACTGAGGCGGTTACATTTGAAACGTGCAAAGCCCCGTTCTGGGTGTGAAGCGGTCTGCGGGCGGACAGATCGACCACGTGCTTAAAGGTCAAACACCAGGATGCTCGGAACACCGTCTTCCCGGTGCGCCAGGGCGTACACCCGGCCATCCTTGATTAGGAGCGGGAAGTAGGAAAGGATGGGAGCGTTCAAGCGGACGGATTTCTGAAACTCGCCGTCGGTTGAGTAGGCATCCAACGTTGCCAACTCCCCGACGTCGGAATATCGAGTGATCCATACGGTGCCTTCGTCATCGACAAGGATTCCCTGGATGGCGGGTTTGAATTCGGGCATGGCACCGGCAATCTCATGTGCCGCAGTTATCATTTTCTGGTCTTCATTTCCCACGGCGTCGATAAAGCGGTCCTTGTCAGCTTGCGTGACGGGTACCGGGTCCAGGTCCGCTCTTACAATCATGGTGGTGTCCGCTGCTTCGTTCAGTCTGGCGAACGCATAGTCGTAGCCGTCTGACCGCCAGAAACCGTCTCCGGCAGGAGAGACCGTTTGCGCACGCGAGGGCCCGTACATCAAACTCATGGTTTGGTACCCCCGATCCGATGTTATTGTGTAGTAGGTGCCGGACACGGGTCCGAGCCAGGTGGTATCAGCCTGCTCGGTCTGTGTGTCGTAGGCAATCATGAAAGCTCTCCCTCTGCTTTCATTGAATCCATCTTTCGGTGGGAACTGGGGCATCTCATCAGGTATCGAGGAGCCTTTCCAGATCCGCTTCTTGTGGTCCACCGCTCCGCTCCAGACCCATCCGTAGCTCATAACGACAGGCGGATGCGATGCAACTTCCTCGCCATCGGTGTTGAACACTTTTACGCGCCACTGTCCGTGATCGTAGAGCCAGATGGAGTCGTCGGGAAGGATCGCGAATCCATTGGCTTCATCGATCTCGCCAGGTCCCACTCCTGACTGTCCGATGGTCTTGATGTACTACCCCTTGGTCGAAAAGACGCGCAACTCACTCGCTTGCGAATCGAGGATGTAGATGTTGCCTTCGCTGTCGGCATCAACGCCCTTGATCGTGCCAAACAAATAGGGATCCTCGCCATCCTCGGACCCGATGGACATGTTTGGTTCGAGCACGATGGGATAGACACGGTTCAGTCCAGAGACTCGCACCAATTCGTACCCGTCGACCGTCTCTCGCGCAGCTTCGGTGGAGGATAATTCCTCAGATGGGGCACAGCCGGAAGCCAACAGGATGACAGCGAGCACAAGGAGTCGAAAAGGCATCGGAAATCGGAAGGGTTGGTTCCGGGTATCAGGACGTGGGATCAGGCGGGACAAATCGATATACCAACAGGGGGGGATTGCGATGGAGACGCTCTTCCTCATCCCAATACTCGTTCAGCAGTCTGAAAAACAAGCCGTCCCGGGCGGCAACAAACTGTGTCATGTATCCTTTCATGGTGATGGGGGCATCGTGAACCGTTCTGCCACTCAAGTCCATGACACGAAGCCCCAGACTGTTGGTTGACGAGACAAATGGTTCTCCGCTCCGATTGATGTGATACACAATCAGGAGGTCCTCCGCAAGGCGATAGTAGCCCCACGTGCGTGACTTGCCTTCCCAGATGCGGCTTCGGGCCTCATTGATCTGCTCCTCGGACGTCACGTTTGGCGGGATGTCCTCGGTGGTCTCGACAAAATCCGGGGGTGTTTGCCCCATCGTTGAAACAGTGGAATCCGTCAGGGAGACTCTCCATACATCAGGCGAATGCCGGAACAGGAGGCCGAGCGTGGAATCGTCAAGGACAAACATGTCTCCGGTCACACTGATGTAGCCGCTGTTCATTCGGGCGAACTCGCTGGCCGTGTAGATGACCTGTTTGGTGGAGTCGGCCATTTCCCAGACGGACCAGGCCCCGCGACGAATGTCGAATCCAAAAAACCGGTCTTCCAGAAGGGTGATCGACATCGGATTCCAGCCGCCATGGTCCACCCGCCCTACGCACTCACCATGCGGGTCAAAAGCGAAGGAGTACGGGGAGCCCATGTACATCACCGTGATGCTTTCCCCGGGCCCGAACTCGATCAAGCGCGCGGTACCGGAGAAATCAGGCGAGCACTCGGTGGGGTCAAGCACTTTCTTCAGCGACCCGTCGGGCCTGAAGATGTACCCGTGATTGGCCTGCATGTCTGCTGCGATCAGCTCGCCCCGGGCATTGAGTTTGACGTTGGTTAGCTCACTGAACAACAAACTGTCGGAAAACTCGAACAAGCCGATCGGTTCAAACAACTCATCGAAGCTGGCTGCCCGCGGCAGCGGGTCGCGGGCAGCATCGTATGGCTTCAGATCGTAACGCGAAAGCAATTCCTGCTGGGCTGCGCGGAGCGCATCGACATCGAAGGATGCCGGACTTTCGTGCTCATTGGAGCATGCTGTCAACAGCATAATGAAGAGTACTGTGGGGAAGATCAACAGCCGGCCAGGTCGAGCCGGATGCAGCAGGAACGGACCTTTCGGAGACGGACGTGACTTTCCCATGGTGCCCAGAATTTATCGAAGTAGCGTTTGATGAGCATGGTATGGGAATACTATTGGATTCCCTCAAACAAACCGTGACCTTGATGCACATTCAGCGCACGCAACAATCGTACTCCACCATGTCGATCCGTGTTTGGGCCTGCTTCCTGCTCGTACTGGTCCCATTTCTTGTGTTCTCTCCCGTTTCGCAAGCCCAGTTCCTGGTTGAGAACCCGCGCCTGCCGGATCAGCCCGACAATCCGAATGAGCGTATTCGGGTAACCGACGTGGCCGTTTTTGGCGATGAATCTGGCCCGGAGGAAGCGTTGCTTTCAGCACCGTTCGGGATTGTGTCGGATTCAAAAGGATATGTCTACATCCTGGATATGCAGCAGTCTGTCATCAAGAAGTTTACGGCGGATGGCAGGTGGATTGAGAACCTTGCAGGTCCGGGAAAGGCTCCGGGCGAACTTTCCGGTCCGCGAGGCATCGTGCTCGCCGCTGATTCCATTCTGGTTGTTCAGGAAGACATGCGGCGCAACACCAGCCGATTCACCACATCCGGGCGCTTTCTGGACAGAACGCACATGGGCTTGCTGGATCTTGGTCAGCCAAGTCTGGTCGGGGCAACGCCGGACGGCCAGATTGTGTATGCCTCGTCGCTTTCAGACCGCTACGCTCTGCAAATCGATGTGGTCAATCTGGACACGGAGACCATCGAGCATTCCTTTGAATACGAAGCGCTCTCGCTGGGTGGCGCTCCCGAGGGAATGCGCATTCCGGCCTATGTCGAAGTGACCGAAGACGGTATGATCATCGTTGCTCACCCGTTCGAGTATGGATACAGAATGTATTCGCTGGAAGGCAAACACCTGGGCGACATGAGGCGTGAATTCGAAGGGCTGATGCCCCCGTACGTCTATGAAATTCAGACAGCACGTGCGGTCCGGTACTTCTCTGCCCTCTATGCACCTCGGTCCATCGGGTCAGGAAGGTGGTTGGGACGGGCCAACTGGCCTACAAACTTCTCGAGCGGCGAAGAATGGTTCAACATGCGAGATGAATCAGGGCAGTTTCCAGCGGAAGAATCAGATACGATTCTGGACATTTTCGATGCCGATTGGAATCTGATAGTCTCGCTTTCAGGAGAAGAGCAAAGAGCACTCATGCCAGGGCGAGGCATCGTGGCAATCAGTAGCGATGGTCACATTTTCCAGTACCAAGAGAATGGCACCATCGTCAAACGACGCATTGAGGTGCTGCGGTGAACTATTCCGGCGGAGTAATTTCCACGCGATAGCGCCCGATCTGGGGAAAATCGGCCTTGGTGACAGCATAGATCCGGCCTTGGTCGTCGGTGGTCAGAATTCGGCCAAACGCGTTGTGACCACGCCCCGGCGTTTCCAGGGAGTAAAGGAGGTTGAAGTCACCGTCGTACAAGTCCAGGGTGCTCAGATTCTGAATTGATTCGCCCAAGGGCGCCCCCCCGTTACGCTGCGCCATCATGAGACGAACCCGTTCATCGGGATCAAACGCCTTTTCCGGCCACCATGCTTCGACCAAGTAGTAATCGCTGCCAACGGGCATTGGCGTATTCAGTTGACTGAAATTGGCAATCATCGTCGTGTTACCGTATTCGCCTACGCCTACACGGACAAGTCCCTCGAATTCTCGTGTCACCGTTTTGGAAACCAGACCATCCGCCGTCCTGAATTCAATCTGGTAGTGGCTGGTATGTCCATTCACGATCTGTCCATCAACCATATCAATCGTCGGCCCTGACGACACGCCTTCGGGCATGTCAAAGTCGCCTGTCTGATCAACATCGAACGAATCAGCCAGCGCCCATGAGCCTGACTCTTTGGACAAGACGCGTACTCCTGTGCCCAGCACGCCCCAAAGCGTCTCTGAGGTTACCATCCTATTCGCATCAAGCATGCCAATGCCGTTAAGACTGGAAAGCCCGAAGGACTCCGTATTGGTGCTTTCCTGGAATTCACCGGATGTGGTGAATCGGTCCAAACGCGAACCCGATTGATTGAACACATAAAGTGATTCGACTCCGTCAAAGACCATGCTGAAAGCGTACTGGAACTCGCCTGGCCCTTCTCCTTTGCCCGCAATCGTCCAGCGATGATTTCCCTCTGCGTCCCAAGAGGCCAGGGTGCCGGCCTGGCCGTCAAGCATGTAGATGTTTCCCTGTTCATCAACCTCAATTCGTCCGACGCGAGCCAGCATCTCCTCCGGTTCGCCGTCTTCGACGCCCCAAGTTTGCTCCAATTCAAAGTGGATGGGCGGTGTCTCAGCGGTCTGCCATTCTCCCTGATGCGGGTTGTCCACACGAGACGTGTCCATCTCGTCCGACGCATTCCCGGAGCAGCCGGCAAAAACCAAAAACAGGGAAAAGAGGGCGATGAAGGTGCGCATGGAATAGCAATCGATCGGTTTGCGGCTCCATTATAGCAGGGTCGGACATCAAAGGACAGGTAATAATGCCTATTGCATCTTCAGTCTTCCTCAGGGATGTTGCCATGCCCTTTTCATCAACACCCGCGTGTCATGTCTCGTTCGACCCTTTTCGCGCTTGTTCTGGCTGTTGTCGCCCCCCTCGCTTCAGCGCAGATCGACGAGACTCCCTGGCACCTGGAAGTGGAGTGGGAACTGGGGAGCGAGGACAGCGGGGTGTATTTCTCGTTCCCGTTTGACCTTGTTATTGGAAACGACGACCAGATCTATCTCAGTGATCGAAGGGAGCCGGGCATCACGGTGTTCACCCGATCAGGCGAAGAGGTCATGACGATCGGGCAGGAAGGGCAGGGGCCCGGTGAGTTTTCGGAAGTGACCAGCATGCTTGCCATGCCCGAAGGTGGTGTCATGGTGCATGACCGTCGAGGGGGCCGGCTTTCCCAGTTCGATGCACAAGGCACCCTGATGAGAACCATCGTCATTCCTGATGCAACGCCCAGACTATTATGGCTTGCTGCCTACCACGCAGCGTCCGACAGGCTGGCTTTCGTCAAGGAGACGGTCGATCTGGATGTTGAGTCGCCTTTGTTGTATTGGGCTGATTTGTCATCTGAAACTCTTGGGGAAGGCGTATTGATGCCGAGCGACTATATCGACCTGGAAGATCCGGTTTTTGCGTTTGCAGGTCGTGGGCCATTGGCGCACAACGCGGTCGCCCTCAACAATGACAACGGTTCGTTGTTGGTCTACCCCACCTACTACACAGGATCTTGGGCAATGGTCGACTTCAAGAATGGTGAGCTACAGAATCCAAGATCATTCGCACCCGATCCAGAGTACGCCCTCAAACATGCAACAAAGCTAGATATCACCGAAGAAGAATGGCGCGCGACGCGGGACCAGTACGGAATGGTATTGGGCTCTTATGGCCGGAATGGCGTTCATTTTGCGGACATTCACAACTTCACCAGTGCCTCCATTGTTGTGGGGAGTGACCATCACGGCATCGTATTCACTTCGGAAGAGAGTGGCATGGATGGTCAATGGATAGACGTGTTTGAATCATCGGGATCGCTAGTAGGAAGACAACCTCTATTGCATGAACTGAACACCCTGGAAGGAGGGAATCCAATGATTCTGGCTAGCAACGGCATGGACGAGGTTTACTTTCTCTACTACACCCCGGACATGGTGCCGATCATAGGACGAGGCCGACTGGTGCCTCAGGACTAGTGCCGCGCTATTCAATCATAGGTCTTGTCCTCTGGTTTTGTGGGTCAATCGGTGGGCCGGTCAAAGCACAGGCCCCAAGCGGCATCGCCACACTTCAACTTGAACTGGAGTGGGCCGTTGGCCACGAAAACAGCCCTTCGATTCTGGATGAGCCAAGGATGGCTTTGTTCGGGATGGATGGCACCGCGTTTCTGGTTGAACGGAAGACAGAATTCGTGCGCCGGTTTGATACCAATGGCGTCGAAATGGATCAGTTAGGTGTGTCGGGTGCCGGCCCGGGCGAATTTTCAGACATCAGAAGTCTGCACCTTTCTGCTTCGGGAGATCTTCTGGTCTTCGATCTCATGAAAGGAAGCGTGCTGGTGTTCGATCAAGAGGGCCGTTACGCAACGAGCATCGAAATGGGAGCGCTCAGGCGCAAATCGATGGACTTGATCAATGCGGGAGCGAACTCCGATGGGTGGGTCGTCCTCTATCAGTCTGGCGCTCCAAAGAGTGAGTTGAAGAATCTGGTTCATCGCTTCAGTCCTGAATCGGGGGAACTTGGAGCGTCGGCCATTCATCCGGAAGACGTCATGGACCTGGGACTACCTCTTCATGCATTCCGGGCACACAACGCTGACCATTACGAAGCGGCTCTTTTGACCGCTGCATCTGGCTCCAAAGCCGTGGCCGTCACGGCCGGATTGTACACCGGGTTGGTGGGTGTGGCCCCGTTGGGTGAACAAGGATTCGGCGATGTGCAGGTATTGGACGTGCCAAAGCACTTCAAGTGGTCAGTCGGGAAAGTGTTGGAAAACTCGTCTGATGCGCCGCGCGGCACCACGGCTCAGGTTGTCATTGCAAGCAACGTGTTCACAGGCAGACAAACGGCAATGATCAACATATGGGCCACCCGGGTGGTCTCTATGCCGGAAAACCGGTTCGCCGTGACCTTCATTCACGCAGATGAGGATGAGAAAGCGGCCTATCTGGATCTGTTCTCCTTGGAGTTGGGGTTCGAGGATCGATTCAAGCTTGAGGTGGAAGGCGACAATGTTCGAGGTCCCGTTCGCGTGTGGGACTCTGATGGGAGTGGCCGCCTTTTGGTATCCTTTCATGACAAGTCGGGCAATCCCGTGCTTGCCAGAACCAAACCGACCAACCAATGACCAAAGTCCACGCCGCCGCTGCGGCCCTAGCAATTGTATTCAGTATTGGTATCGGAAGAGCAGTTGCTCAGACTCCGTCACTTACCATCGGAGATATGGACTATCAACTCCAATACACGATCGGGGACGAAGACTCAGACATCTTTTTTCAGACCATTTCTTCGGCCGTTGTCGGCCTCAACGGCCAAGTGGTTATCGCCGATGGACGGTCCAGTCTGATTGTATCCTACGCTGCCGACGGTAAGCATATATGGACGGTTGACAGCCAGGGCGAAGGTCCGGGCGAACTCAACAGGCCTGGTGGGATGACTTTGCTGAATGATTTGCTGATGGTGGGCAATCAAAGAGGTACTCGCATCGATTACTACTCACTCAGCGGAGACTACCAGCGCTCGATGCCGTTCAGCGAGTTTGGCCTGAATCGGGCAGGTATCTGCGGCTGGCTGGATGACGATACAGCTGTCATCACCCATACCATGAACGCCTCTTATGGCAATCATCTGTATGTCGTTGATTGGGACTCGAGAGAGATCATTGTCGAAAAGGAGTTTCGTCTACCGGGTGTTCCAGATCCGCCGCCGGGGTTCAATATTGGAACAGGGTGCAAAGTTCAGGATGGTTCCGTACTGGTTAGTCATGCATACACCGATGGATTCTGGACGCTGACTCCAGCATTGGAGGTTGATCAATTCGTGTCAGAAAGCGACGCCAACTTCTACCCACCTGTACTGACCCATTTTGACGATGGAAGTCTCTCGGCCCTATTTCCGGTCGATGTCGATTTCACCATCATCGGTGATGAACACATCCTCACCAATGTCCGCTGGCCATGCGAGTTCGAGTCTGTTGAAGCCTATGAGTCTGCGGTCAAGGCAGGTGATGATGTGTCGATTTGTCGCACACTTCGATTGTTGGATACCAAAGGTGGGCTCATCTCCCGGCTTTTTAGTGGAAATCAGACCGATGCTCCATTTACGTACCTGCTCGCAGCTCATGGTGACTGGTTGGTAACTCAGCCCGATGTCGACTACCCGATGGCGGCAGTGTACCGGAAGGTTGGCCAATAGGTTGGATCACCGCCTTACGCTTACCCGGTATTTATACCCCATTCCCGTTTCGGAGTCGTAGGTATACACGTGGCCGTTGCCGTCTGCCATGGACAAGTTGCCTTTGAACAGCGCGTCCTGCTGATCAGCGTCAAGAGACCAGACCAGCTTCCAATCTTTCGTGTAGAAGTCCAGTGATTCGTGGCGGTCCGCCAGAGGAGGTGTGCCTCCTGCAGGGTTTTGTCTGTATGTGATCTGGGATTCCCAACTATTGTCCCAGCTGCTGAGTACGAGCAGCCAATGATTGTCCAATTCCCAAGGCGCCTGTTGTCTGCTGAATTGGATTTGGCCGTAGCCTCGATCGGTTTCGACGAGTTTGACTCCGATCAGGCCATCTTTGTCCCTGACCATAGTCTTCAACAGATGTCCATTTGGGGCATACATTCGCTGCTCGAACGCGAATTGATTTGGAACGACGATCGATCCATCAACGGAAGCCATGTCCAGCCAGGTAATCAATAAGGGGTTGGCCGGCTCAGGGGATGGCAACCGAACTGAAAACGAATCCACAACGGACCACCGATCCTTGGTATTGGCGATGAACGTCGTTCCTCCATGAGTGCCGCGCGTCCACTTGTAGAAGAAGGCCAGTGAATCATTGACAAACCCTTGAAAGCCGGGCCTATCGAGACCCATTTCTACAAAGTCCAGGCTTTTCAAGAACTCACCATCACTCGAAACGACATCCAGTCGAGAGCCGCTCTGGTTGGTGAAGTAGATATTTCCATCCGGCCCGAAGAACGGCCTGCCGCCGTTGCTGATCTCTCCCGGGCCCTCTCCGGGGCCGAGTGCCGTCCAAAGATGATTGCCATTGGCATCAAAGGACTTGAGTTGGCTGGATTGATAGTCCAAAGCCACGATCTGACCTTTGCCGCTGACATCGATTTGCATCCATCCACCAAGCATGGCTTCAAGATCTTCGGATTCTCCCCCGAAGGTGGCCACAACCTCGGCCTGGATGTTCTCCAGAGCCTTTTCGTTGCCCTCGGGGATATCCGGGTTGCGGACAACGCCAACGTCGAGCGCTGCGTCACCGCCACAGCCTACGGCAAGAAGCACCGCCAGTACCAGTCCTGAGATTGAGCGCATGGGTTCATTCAAATGGGTAGGGAGCGCGGCAACGAGGATACCAATGGAAGCAAGATGGTGTCAGCGGAGCACCAGAGCCAATAGTACTACAGTACTAAACACGCTCTTTAAGGAAACTCCCGGCCCGGTAAGGGATCAACGAATGGAGTAGTAGAAGCACCTTTCGCTTTCGGTCCTGAATGCGTTTTTTCAGGAAAGCAAAACGCACATCTCCATGACGGACAACAAGAAACGCCGGGGCATCAAGGCTTGGCACATCGCTGGGGTCATTCTGGCTTTTGCGGTAGTCGGGTTGACGGGCTACGCACTATGGCCGGCGTTGATTGGAGCGGAGGAGCCGGAGGAAAATCGGCCGGACGCCGAACGGACGACTTCCAATGCAGTAGTGGACGTCATGGTGGTGGAGCCAATGGCGTTCGTACTGCGTGCCGAGGCCACGGGCCATCTGGCGCCTTGGCGAAAGGCCGAGATCAGTTCGCAGGCCACAGGCATCGTGACCGATCGCCCGTTTGAGCAAGGTCAATTCGTCTCGGCGGGAGACATGCTGCTGCAGCTGGAAGATCAAGAGCAACTCATTTCGGTGGCCGAGGCTGAAACCGAACTGTTGAATGCCCAGATCGAATATGCGGCCAGACTGGCCGGTTCACAGGCTGCGTCCGCCGATTCCACGCGTTTGAGTCAGGCAGAGACCACGTACCAGCGGGCCCAGCAGGCGTATCAGGACGGCGCGCTGACACTGGAAGAGTACCGTCAGGCCCGCCGGCAATATGAGGTGGCCGTCCTCAGGTCGGGTGCGCGACGGGAAGAGGTCGAAGCCGTTGTCACAGGGCTTTCCCAGGCCGAGCAGCGCCTGGAACGCGCCAGGCTCCTTGCCTCCCGAATGCGCGTGGAAGCGCCCATTTCCGGGAGGCTGGCGGACCTGAAGACAGAGGTTGGGCAGCGCGTGACCATTGGTTCGCCCATCTTGACATTGCTCGACGACTCGCGGATGAAAGTTGAAGTCAGTGTGCTTGAGGGCGATCTGATCGGATTGAAGCCCGGGGCCTCGGCGCGGGTGCGAATTCCAGCCGTTGGGGACACCACTGTTTCCGGTCGCATCCATTCCATCAATCCAATGGTGGATCCCTCTACCGGAACGGGCACCGTAACGGTGGCCATCGACAACAGGGATCGGGCCTTCATAGCCGGCGTGTTTGCCTACGTGGATCTGGAGACCGACCAGTTGCCGGACCGCCTCGTTGTACCTACGGAATCGGTTCTGGTCCGGCAGGGGCGGGATCTGGTCTTTGTAATTGAGGGAGGGCGCGCGCAGTGGACGTATGTGACCACCGGTCGCCGCTCAGGCGATTTCGTGGAGATTATCGAGCCGCTGGCGCCGGGCGACTCCGTGGCCGTTTCGGGTCATCATTCGCTGTCCCATGATGCCCGGATTGCCGTCGGCAACGTCGTGGAGTACGCATTTTGACCCCACCAATCCCTTGAAACGACTGATCCAGGCGTGCTTCAACAGGCCGGTGACCGTCACGGCCTTCTTCCTGCTGGTGTCCGTTCTGGCCATCACGGCCTATGTGCGGCTGCCCGTCTCCTTGCTGCCGGATCTTCGTTATCCCACCCTCGTGGTGTGGACGCCGTACCCCGATGTGCCACCTGAGCGTGTCGAACGGGCCATCTCGGAGCGGGTGGAAGAGGCGGTCAGCGGAACGGACGGGTTGCAGAGGTTGACCTCGCGCAGCATGCTTGGCGGCAGCATGGTGCGACTGGACTTCGGTTGGAATACGGACCTGGATCTGGCCATGCTCGATGTACGCGAGCAATTGGATCGACTGGGTGATTCGCTTCCACAGGAGTCGGACCGACCCATTGTCCTGAGGATCGACCCCAACGATAAACCCATTATGATCCTAGCACTATCACGGGCGGATGGCGCATCGGAAGGTGTGGAGTCAGACCTGAGCGCCCTGAAGCAACTCGGGCGGGAAGTGGTGGCCCGGCGTGTGGAACAGCTCCGTGATGTGGCAAGGGTCATCGTGACAGGCGGGTTTGATCGCCAGATCGACGTTTTGCTTGATCCCGCTGCGTTGGCGGCTCACGGCATCAACCTGGTGCAAATGGAATCGGCGCTGAGGACAGCCAACGTGGCGCAACCAGGCGGGTCCATCCGACGGGGGCCGTTCAGGTACTCCGTTGAAGTGACCGGGGAATTCGAATCCGTTGATGACATTGCGGCCACGGTCGTTTCCTGGAGTGGAGATCGCCCCATTCGGCTTCGGGATCTGGCAGAGGTGCGAGAAGGCGTGGACGAGCGGCGCGGGTTGGTTCGCTATGACGGAGCAGAAACCCTGATGCTGCTGGTGGAGCGCCGCCCTGATGCCAACACCGTACGTGCTTCCGAGGAAATCCGGCAAGCCCTGGCGGATCTTCAGGAAGATCTGGATGATATCCGGCTGGATGTCGTGGTGGATGAAAGCGTATTCATAGAAGAAGCCATCAGTGGCCTGACGCAGGCGGTCTTGTTCGGTGGTTTGCTGGCGCTCCTGGTCCTCTTGTTGTTCTTGCGCAGAAAGCGGGCCTTGCTGGCCGTGGGTCTGGCCGTGCCATTGTCGCTCGGTATTTCGCTCATCTTGTTTGAGGCCCTTGACATCTCGTTCAACCTGATCTCGCTGTCGGGACTGGCTCTGGGAGTCGGGATGTTGGTGGACAACGCCATCGTTGTGGTGGAGAACATCGCGCGGCTGCGCGAAAGCGGCTTGGGCGAGCGCGAAGCGGGCATCCAGGGCGCTTCGGAAGTCGCTGGCGCCATCACTGCCAGTACGCTGACCACTGTTGCCGTCTTCCTGCCTCTCACGCTGGTCGAGGGATTGGCGGGGCGATTGTTTGCCGATCAATCGTTGGCCATCGTGGCGTCCTTGTCAGCCTCCCTGATCGTTGGGCTGACCGTCGTTCCCCTGGTGGCAGCGTGGTCAAGTACGGATGCGGGCCACAAAGACGAAACGGTTGAGGCGAGAAAGGAAGGCTGGGTGATCCGGATGTATGAGCGGCTGCTTTCGAGCGCTTTGAAGCACCGATTCGTGGTCTCGATGGGCGCCCTCCTTTTTCTGGTGATTGGGGGCTGGGTGGGATTGGAGGTACACCGGGAAGTCGTCCCGAGGACCAATCAGGGCCGCCTGAACATCCATATGGCACTTCCGGCTGACGCTGATCTGGCTCTCGTATCCGATCGGGCCAGGATTTACGAAGAAGCAGTGCTTGAAGCCGCATCCTTCGAACACATGCTGGCCGACATCGGGGAGCGCGACGAGTCCCGGTTGCAGATCGACCCTCGCCCGCCGTATGAGGCCGATCTGTTGACCGTAATGGCGCCGGAGGTGGATCTGGACGAAGCCATCCGGGAGATCAATACCATTCCGGTCCCGGCCGATGTGCAGGTGGAGGTGGCCGCAGAGCGCACCCAACTCGAAAGCCTGCTTGCCAGCGAAGAAGCGGACCTGTTCGTGGACCTGCTGGTGGAGCGTCGCGAAGAAGGCGCGCCAGTCCTCGAGTCGGTGCTTTCTTTGCTCCAGGAGATGCCTGAACTCGTGAATGTCCGTCTCTCGGACGATTTCGAAGTGCCGGCCTATCGGCTGATGTTCAATCGGGAGACCATGTCTCGATACGGGGTCTCCTCATCGCAACTGACCACCCAACTGGAAGCCGCTGCCAGGGGAGCGCATGCCACTGATCTGCGCTCGGTCAATGAAGAGATTCCTGTGTTGCTGCGCACGCCACGCAAGGCTACGGTGGAAGCACTCTTGTCCGAACCCGTCCCCACACGCGGCGGCCTCATGCCCCTCTCCACATTCCTTGCGGCCGAATATGTCCTGCTGGCCGCTTCTTTGATGCGGGGCGATCAGATTCCCATTCTGAGGATTCTGGCGGATGTCAGTCAGGAATCGGATCTGGATGATGCCACCCGCGCCATCGAGGCAGCGCTGGACCCCGTTTTACCTTCCGATGTGAGGCTGCGTATTGGTGGTGCGAATGAAGCGTTCCGCAACAGCCTTCGAGCCGTGGGCATCAGTTTCCTGTTGTCCATCCTGCTGGTCTACCTGATTCTGGCTGCCCAGTTTGAAAGCCTCGTCCAGCCGCTGGTCATCCTGATGACGGTGCCCCTTGCCCTTGCAGGGGTGGCGTTGATCCTGCTTGTTACGGGCCAAACGGTCAACCTGATGAGCCTGACGGGATGTGTAGTGCTCATAGGAATTGTTGTCAATGATGCCATCGTCAAGGTGGACTTCATCAACCAGCGCCGCGCAACGGGCGTAGCCCTCATTCCAGCCATCATGGAAGCCGGTCGGGATCGATTGCGACCCATCATCATGACGACCGTCACGACCGCATTCGGGTTGCTTCCACTGGCATTGGGCATTGGTCCCGGTGCTGAATTGCGGGCGCCGATGGCCATCGTGATAACAGGCGGACTCGTCGCGGCCACACTATTGACGTTGATCGTGGTGCCCGTCTTGTACTCGCTGGTGGTGCGATCTGATGGGTGATGCGCGGCAATCGGATACCAAGAATGTTGTGGGTTCGGCGCCCGCCTGGTTCACGGCCTGGTTGAGCCGGCCCGTCGGTGTGCTGGCCTGCTCAGCGGCCATCCTGCTGGCTGGTCTGTTTGCCCTCCGAAGTGTGCCCCTGGAATGGGCCCCTCAGATTGAATTGCCCTCGGTGACGATTTCGGCGTCGTGGCCAGGCGCGTCGCCGCGATCCATGGAACGCTATGTGACGGCGCCCATCGAGCGGGCAGTCCAGCGGGTCTCGGGCACCGAGGATATCCAGAGTTTTTCGCGCGAAGGGTCGGCCCAGGTGACGGTCTCGATCCATGAGGACACAGAGATCGGATTGTATGTGGCCGAGCTCAACGAACAATTGACGATCCTCAGGGATGTGCTTCCTGACCGTGTCACGCCGCGACTGACCAAGCAGATCCCCGAGGAGCTCAAGGACGAGCAGGGGTTCATGTCCCTGCAGGTCATCGGCCCCATGTCCTCGGATGAATTGCGCACGCTGGCGGAGCGGACCGTCAAGGCACGCCTTCTCAGTATTGGCGGGATCGCCGAGATCGAAGTGATCGGGGGAACGGTGCGGGAGGTACTGATTTCGCTCGATCCTGAAAAACTGACGGCACACGGACTCGGACCGAACGACGTCCTCATGCAGGTTCGTGAGGAATTGCGGGACGAGGCGTACGGTAGTGTCCGTGGCAAAGGTCGTTCAGCCCTGCTCTACCGCGCATCGATGGAACGCTCCGCCTCGTTGCATGACCTCGTTATCGGGGGGCGAAATGGCGATCGCATCCGGCTGTCCGATGTGGCGGGAATCTCCACGGGGCCGGCGCCGGTTCGCACGATCAGCCGCATTGATGGTCAGGCGGTCATCACGTTGAGGATTGACCGTGCGCGTGCCAGTCACATGATCGAGGTTGCCGAGGCCATCCACGCTTCGGTCGAAGTCTTGCGAAGCGAACTTCCGGAAGGCGTCCGTTTGCTGGTGGCCGATGATCGGAGCGAAGAGATCCGAGAACAACTTCGAGACGTACAGACGCGAGGAGGCCTCGGGCTTCTGCTGGTCGTGTTCGTGCTCCTGTTCATGCTGCAGAACCTGCGGGCAACGCTCATCGTCCTGTTCAGCGTAGGCGTGTCCCTGAGCATGGCATTCCTGCTGCTCGGTCCGCTGGGTCTGACGCTCAACCTGTTGACCATCGCCGGGTTGGTTCTGGTGTTTGGATTGCTGGTGGACAATGCGGTCGTGGTGGTCGAGCAGTTGCAGGCCCGGCCTGGAAAGGGGGGCGAATGGGAAGCGCTGAAGACCGTATGGCTTCCGCTGGTGGGAGGGACGTTGTCTACGATTGCAGTCATGCTGCCGCTGGTCTACCTGTCAGGAGATCTGCAGGAGCTGTTCCTGCCGTTCGGCATTCTTGTGGCGCTTACGATGACCGCATCGTTGGTTACCGCGGCGCTCCTGGTCCCGGTCATCGGGCGGTTCCTGCCTGTCATCCCACCTCATGAGCGGCGGCGAGGTCGACTGCGTCGATGGAGCGCCGCGCCTTACAGATGGGCAGCCCGCTTTCCCAAACTCACGCTGCTTGCTCTGATCCTGTTGCTCGGCGTGCCCTTGTGGAAAATACCGACACACCTGACAACGGCCGACTCCATTGATCTTCCGGCCAACGACCCACGAGTGCGTTTGGCCTCCCTCTACAACGACGTCATGGATTGGGGGCCGGTGGAGTGGACGCGCGAGTGGCTGGAGCCAGCCACGGGGGGCGTACTGCGCAAATTCACCCGGGAAGTATCGTTCGGCGCCGGTTGGAACTGGGAGCGTCGCCCGGAGATCTCGGTGCGCATGTCGTTTCCGCCGGGACATCCCATTGGCCGAGCCGATACGCTGATGGCCGGGTTTGAGAATACGGCCCTGGCTTCGGAATCCGTTTCCCGCACGCTGGTTGATGTCCGCGAAGAGTCGGCGTCCATGCGCGTGCAATTCCATCCGGAAGCACTGTTGACGAGTGAGCCGTACGTGCTGCGGGAGCGGTTGATTTCCCAGGCAGTGAACGTCGGAGGGATCTACATATCTGTCTACGGCCTTGTGCAGGACGGGTATTCCAGCGGTTTCGGTTCCGGTCAGAATGGCATCCGATTGAAGGCCGTCGGGCCGAACTACGAGGATCTGGATCGCATGGTGGCTGATTTTTCCCGGTACCTTCAAGGGCGAAGTCGGCGCGTAGCGGGTGTGGATGGCAATTCGAGCTATTCCGGTCGCTTCCAGCAAGCCCGACAGGTGCTGTCCATCGACTGGGATGCGGATGCCGAGGCCCGGAGTGGAGTCACGGCCCGGGATGTTGCGGGCGCACTGAGTCCATATTTCAGGTCCCGATTCCCGTTCAGTTATTCCGACATGGACGGGGACATCCAATTGCCCGTTCGTCTGGAGGTGGTAGGAGCCTATGACCGGGACATGGACCGGGTGGTCGTGCAGCCCCTGCCTGTGCGGGACAGTTTGCAGATTCAACTGGCAGGCCTGGCCGAATACACCGTCGAGGAGCGGCCATCCAGCATTGTGCGGGAGGACCAGCAGTACATCCGCTATATCAATGTGGACTTCCGCGGGCCGAACCAGATGGCCACGACGTTTATCGAGCGGGAACTGGAGGCCTATCAGACGCCCGTGGGATATGAAATCCAGCAGAACAGGTTCTCATTCTTCACGGACGAGGTCAAGAAGGCCTTTGGATGGGTGATGGTGGCTACCCTTCTCCTGGTCTACCTGGTCACGGCGTCAGTATTCGAATCGTGGAAGCTCCCGCTGATCGTAATGCTCAGTGTGCCCATGGCCGGAGTCGGCCTGGCGCTGGCCTTCATCTGGACCGGGGCCAATTTTTCCGAGGGGGCATTCATCGGCACCATACTGATGGTCGGTATTTCTGTCAACGATGCCATTTTGCTGACGGACCGGTATAGACAGCTGCGTGAGTTGCGCCCCCACGGCAGTTCGTCGGTGTTGATGCGCCTTGCCGTGCGCGAGCGCCTGCGTCCCATGATCACGACCACGTTAACCAGCGTCGTGGCCATGCTTCCCATGATTGCTTTTCCAGACAACTCAGACTTCTGGTTGGGGCTGGCGGTTACTGTAATCGGGGGGCTCGTTGCTTCGACGTTGTTGGGGCCTGTGATTGCAGTGGCAATGGTACCAAGAGGAGGGCTAACCTCTCGAATCGGGAAGAATCATGAACTGTAATGATAAAAGGACTACGGAAGGTTGAACGGCAATTGCGTTATTTATGGATCATCAATCGTTCGGGATTCCTGGACCAAAGGGCCAAAAGGCCGTGACGATTATCCGACATTGCCAAGCTGAGGGTGTTGTGCAAGTCGTTGAGTCCCAACAACAATAGAGGGGCATACACTACCGGGAATCAACAACTCTGGGATGCGAAGCCCTTGGACTACCCGATGTATACCGTCTCTGTAATACGATGAAGAGACCGTTCAATGTGTACGGGTAGCCAATTTCCCGCTAAATGGTGGACTCACCAGTGACAAGGCCGTAAATCCTGTCTTGATCGGTGTAGCTACTCCAAGCCTCTTTTACTACACCATCTTGCATCTGAAGGTAAACAGGAAAGATCCCCCGTCTGAATTTGTTGTGATAGGTTATGTCTTCCGTGTAGGCAACTGTAAAAGGGACATTGGTGACCTTTTTTAAAATGGCCAAGTCTCTTCGATCATGATACGATTGGCCCGTATTGTGGTATAGTATTACAATGTTATGGGGGTCGGAGGCACCCGTGTAGCGTTCAGTGATTTCTCTCATTTCGGAAATCTGAACCTTATTGCAGGCGACAGCAGAAAGAAGTATCAGCAGGTTATTTCCATCACTGAATTGACTGTCGAAATGAAACTCATTTCCATCCAATGTCTTTGCCACTATTGGATCCAACTTCTCACCTTTCATTTCATTCAGCATGATTTTTATTTCGTTGGTCAGATCTCGGGCTTCCTCTCCTTCCGTTTGATTATCCGTAAACCAGATATTGAGGCAAACAAAACCAACCACGCACAGAAAGAAAAACGACAAAGCCGTATGCACTACTTCTCTTGAATTTTCCATGTCAGTTAGAACGGATGTTTAATTTGTATTTCTTGAAGTAAGGGTTCGGCAAATTGTTGTCGTTGTCCAGTGGAGGCTGAATCAACCTATAGCCTTCATCGTCAATAATGCGAAACAAACCGAATGAGGATTCCTGTACTGTTTGTACTTCCTCATTTTCCAAATCATAGATTAGCCATTTCCAGTCACCGCCCGTTTTTGAGGCATGCGAATATTGAACAAACAGATACTTGTCTTCAATGATGTAGACTCCCCTGTTTATGTCCCGTCCCAATACAATCTGGGATGCCTGTTGAACAAAGGCTGGATTGATATCTCCGGCTGGTAGATCCTCGCTGGGTGTGTCAAGGTTGATCTTTTTGCTGATGTCTATTTTGGTAACTGAATTATTCTCCATATTCAGTTCGTATAAAACAGGCGAAACGGAAGGGGCGAAATAATAGATATCTCCTTTTGCTGCCAAGCCACCTCCCTCGATAAACTTGTCGGCAACGGTGAAATCTGAGTCTGGGATCTCCATCTCTTTGATTGTTCGACCATCGATATCCGCGACTACGAGTTTGTATGGCCTTTCACCAAAACCGCGAAGGATGCCAAAAAGTCTGTTGTTTGCCGTCAGTCCTGCTTTTAGAAGCATCAAGTAGTTGTCGTCGACGTTTGACAAGCAGCGGCCATCAGAATGAAATAGAAATCCCCATGGTCCGTCGTTTTGTAAAAACATGTAGCTGCGATTTACTGAGAGAGCCCATGGAGTAAACGAAAAGCCCGGATCGCAGACTTCCGGGCTAACCTTGACCTTCAGCTTGCCGTCTTTTGAGAATCCAAAGACTTGTTGTCCCAACCTGTCTACTATGAAAATGTCGCCATCGGTACCGATGTCAAGGTCATCTATGGTTCCAATAAGGGCTTCCTGCTCAGGAAACATGAGGGAATCCAGTTCAACAACCTCTGCAGTCAGTCTTTGGGCGCAGACGCGCGTGGAGCCAATCATCAACCATGTGGCAATGAGGGCAAAAAACACTTTCACCGAAAGAGAATTGTAATGTTGTTCAATCATGGGGTAACAATTCTACGGTCATGTGATGGGATACTATCGTGCATCCCATCACACAACCGCAGTTATGGGTTCCTAGATGTAGGGACAGTATCCCGAAGCGTCAGATGCAAAACACCAGCTTCCGCTCTGACCACAGTTTTCGCCGATGCTGCCACAAGACATTGAATAGCACTCTTCCCCCCAGTATCCCCAGGCACCACAACCACCAGGCATTCCCATGTGTTTGTCGTTCTCAGGCGCCTGGAAGGCCATATTGGCATTCGTGTTTTGAGGGGCCAAAGTGAATGTTGCAGTGATTAGCAAGAGTGACAATCCCAAAAAGACACTCCGTAAGGTGGAAAATATTTTCATTATTCCTCCCATTATGATTGATATGGACGTGGACACTTCAAGCAATTATCGTCTCACTGCCTTCCATTGGAAAAACCAACCCGGTCAGAGTTGATATCCTTCTTCAAGGCTGGCTGCTGAACGAAAGGAAATTGCTTCAGTGTGCAATCAAGGGTACAGGAGCGTCAAAGCATTGGATCGATCACGAACTCATTCAATAGTGCTCGATACTGACTTCAAACAGCGATTCTCGATTGTTGGAACGGCAAGTCCGCGAATCTCCATCATCTGGGTGCATAACTGCACAAAACTGGTGAAGAAACGGTTGCCATACATCAGATCGTTTTTTGAAGAAGCCAAGTGCGCCAACAGATACAGGCCATGTCACCGTGCAACTAAACCTGCCTTGTTCCCTGGACTGTGTTGCGTATGGTAGTTGCGTCGCACTCGGTGTTGCAATAGTAAAATCGTACCAATTCACCTTTACGAATACTGTCAATTGTCAGGAAACGCAAAGCGAAAAACCATTCAGGCTGTATCTGCAGGTACTGGTATTTTGGTGTATCAGAAAACAGTCAAATAGACGTATTGGTGTCCCACAGTTGATTGAGCCCATTTCTCCAAGCCCACGCAACCAAGGCTGGTCGCGAGGATACGCCAGCAATGGACTTGAGGGATTCGATTTGATTTCGCACAGTATGAGGGGATTTATATAGTTGATCTCCGATCTCCTCATTCGTTAATCCCTGCGCTGCTTCGACCAATACCTCAAGCAACCTTGGAGTGATGGCCAACTCTTCAACCAGACTTTGGGCCCGTTCCCGAGTAGACACGATTCGGTGACTGGTTGTTTTGTTCAGTACATCGAACAATCTACTGGAAATGTAGACCCCTCCATTTGAAACATGGACGATGGCGTCAGCAATCACTGACGGCTTCTCATCTTTCAACAAGTAGCCTCTGACTCCTGCATCCATGGCTCCCAGGACATACTCAGATTCCACATGTCCACTGAGAGGCAGAGCACGGGTCTTGGAGCGTTTCTGAACAAGCTTGCGGGCAACTTCCAGACCATCCATTTCCGGCATCGACATGTCCAGCAGCAAGACATCGGGCTGAAGTCGATCTACAATCTCAAGCGCCTCTTTTCCATTACTGGCTGAGCCAACGAGTTCGAGGCGCTCTTCCTCTTCAATAATGGCTTCGATTCCGGACCTGAATACCGGGTGGTCATCTGCAACAGCGACTGAAATGCTTCCCATGACATGTAAAAAGTATTAGTTGGCGGCGGATTCCGAAGACATGAAGTTTGGTATCCAGAACTGAATCAATGTGCCCTTTCCAGGAGACGATTCAATGTGCAATGCGCCACCGTACTGTTTACTGAGTTCATGCAGTCCAAGTAGTCCATAATGCTTGTTTCTTGCAAGGGAGATCAACGAGGATGGCACGGTGAACCCCGCTCCGTTGTCCTTGACTTCCAAACTAACCGTGTCCGTTTGACACGAAATGCTGATTTCCAGTCGCTGAGCTTTGGCATGTCTGAGGACATTGGCGACGCTTGTCTGGAGGGCCCGAACAACAGCCAAGGCTGGTTCGGTATCGGGCTCGCTGTCAATCCGTGACTCAAGTGAAATCGTCAATTCAGGATGCGCTGCCTCAACACCTCGAAGGAATGAGTTGATGGCTGATAGCAGTCCAAATGGCCCCAATGAGGGAGGAAGAAGTTCACCACACAAACGGCGCAATTCGTCAATCGATTGATCGATGGAACTCGACATGTGTTGGTATGCGGGAGAGTCTTCCTCGATTTCAAGACGATTGATCTGCTGCTTGATGACGTACAGATTCTGAAGTGACAGGTCATGGATCTGCCGTGACAAGTTGGCTCGTTCTTGTTCTCGTCCGGATGCAAGTGCCAACTGCAGTTCACGCGCTTCACGGCGACGACGTTTGAGCCATTGAGCAGCCTGCCAGGAAACGAGTCCACCCAGCATAGCCAAGTTGGAAAACAGAAACCAAAGCGTCTTCCAGAATGGCAGTGGAAGAGTGAAACTCAAAGAGGTGCTGTACAATCGGCCCGCGCCGTTCCACACCTCCACGTCCAGGATGTACGGCTCAGACCGATGGGGAAGTTCATGATAAGTTGACTCCAGAATGGTGCCTCGGGAAACCGCTACCTGTTCATCATCGTCCCTCAAATGATGGATGATTCTGACATCGTCTGCATCAGCGAACGATGCCAATTCAGCGCGCAGTCGAACCAATCGAGCGGAGGGGCTCAGTTTTGAATGCCCACCTGAAAGATTGAATGTCGAACGATTGTCTTCATCGGTTTCCAGAGATAGAGTGAACGGTATCGCAGGGGCCGATGCCGAGTTTGAAAACAGATTCTCAGGGATGAAATGAACAGAATTTGATGTACCAACAATGGCCCGGCCAGCGACCACCTCCATCGATGTAGGTTGGATCATTTCCGCGGACTCGGGATCGATGATCCCAAGACACGTGGGTTTTCCGCTGCCGAGCACCCCACGGCAGACAGATTTCTCCGTAGAAAACCAAGCAGCGCCTGAATCGTCTACCAGAACGTTGTTGATCAGATCTGCAGGAAGGCCATCACTCGTGGACCAGGAACTCCAAGTGGAATCATTTTCGCTCCAATGAATGAGTCCTCCCGATGTCCCGGCCAAATAATGGTTGTCCTTGGTGGCTGCGACATCGTGTACTATCCCCGTTTGAATCTTTGCGTCAACATGTCTCCACGGGACGGCCTTCGTCAATTCAGGAGATTCATGTGTATACCAGTAAGCACCGAGGTTCAGTGACCCTGCAAGAATGTTGTTTTCAGGCCCGGCTGCCAGGGAAGTAAAGTTGTCTGTTGGGCTGACTATGGATTCCGGCTGATTCATCGATGCCAATGGCCATCGGGTGAGCCCTGCACCGACTGTCGCCAGAAACAGGTGATTTTGATGGACCTCGAGGTCGCGAATAGCATTTGGCCTTGGCTGTCCAGATTCGGCTTCAGACTCACTCATGCGTTTCAAAGTCCACGTTCCGCTTGCATCACGCACTATCAGTCCGTGAGAACCCGTGGCAACGTATACATCCTTTCCCGCAGGTAAGACATCGGTGATGGTGTTGTTTGCGACAAAACCAGTAACCTTTCCTGCATCCAGTTCAATTCTTTGACCACTTCCATCGGTGTTGGTGGAAAGCACGTATCCGTTGGTACCGATCCACAACCGTTGGTCCTCTGGATTGTAGGAGACGGCGGAAACAGGTCCTGCAACCTCGCTCGCTTCAAGTTCGATAGACGATGTCAGCAACGAATAGGTTGATGTGAACGAGATGCCTCCATCATGACCAACCCAAAGTGTCTCCCAGTCATCCAGGTACAAGAATGAAATTTCAGGACGTATCGAACCCGAACTGCCTTCCGGATGGAATCGAAAAGGTTTGGCTTCACCTGTCTTGGGATCAATGTGGTCCAGACCGGTGCGTGTAGCAACCACAAATGTCGAGTCCGAGAATTGAGTGAATCCGGAGACGATCGATCCTGATATCTTGGTTTGACCTGAGAGATACACACTGTAGTGAGTGGTCAACTTGTCCTCTGGATCATACCTCAAAAGGCCAGCTCCGGAAGTCCCGATCCACAGGTGGTCCTGATCCCGCCAGAGGGTACGAATGCGATCACCCGGCACGGGTACCTTGAAGCTATTGGTGACGACAGCAGGTGCATTTTCGTTCGTCTCAAATCGCCACAAGCCATCTCCCCGAGTCCCAATCCACCATCCACCGGCATCTCTGGTATAGGTGCTCACCCAGCCCTCGTATTCGGAGGGCAAGTTGGAGAATGCTGTACAATCACCCCCTGGTTCCGGCATCAACCAGAGGCCATCGGAACTGGACCAGAGAACTTCGGGGCCCGTGAGCTGCTGGAATTCAGACGGGGCGGACGTTGATTCCGAAGCTTTGCACCCCAATGCATCCGTGTCGACTGTCCGAAGTTCACCCGTTCCGGATGTCAGGAGGTAGGTGTCTCCCGGCCCTGTTGTGACATATGCAAAATCCCCTGAGAGTTTCACAAGTCGCAAAATCCAATCACTACTCAGGATGGAGTTGGACATGTCGAGCCAGGTATCGCTTGAAGAGCTCAGGGAACTCTTCAATTGGACTCCATCTTGTGATGAAACCACAAGATGTCCATCACCCATTCGAACTATGCGGTGAGGCTCGGAGGTCAGCAATCCCTGACCTTCAAGCAGCGTGTTCCATCTAGCCGTCCCAAGATGTTGTGCACAGGTTGTTTGGACGCTCAAACAAAGCAGCACAACCTTGATGATCACGATATGGTAGAGACCTATTTGATACACAAAGTATTCTCAAGTATCTGCCGACAAATTAGTATCAACATACTCATAGGATTAGTGCGTGGGTACTAAAAACAAATCGGAGAAGGATTCTAACTCGGAAAGGTAGTTGCGAATTCGCGGCCAAAGGGTCTCGAATAAGTAGTCTGTTTCCAAACAAACCTTTTTGACCATGAACATTCTCACCCCTCCCACCAAAACCCTGTATGCGGGGGCTTTTTTTTTGCATCCCTGATCATGACGGGTTGTGACCCATCAGCAGTGACAGGAATCGATGACGCAAAGGCATTCGGTACGGAAGTGTTGGACTCTCCATTGACGCCAAATGAGCTGCTCATTTCGACAGACTCATTGAAGATTGGCTACGGAGATCTGGATATGTCAACGCAAGAGGATACGGTAGACCAGGATCCTCCCTCCGGGGGCTCTTGACTAAAATGCGGGGTGCCGTCAGGCACCCCGCATTTTCCGTATTTGGTCTATCCCTACTAATCCTGGAAGGTTCGGTATCGATACTTTCGTGCAGACTGAACAGTCAGAAATACCAGTAGGAAGCCATGGCAGTCAAACATATTCCCACCGGTGTGGTCCACCGAGGCAACAGAGGCAGTGCCACCGGATGCGGTGCGGATACTCGGAAAAACCCCAGCCACTGGGTAACGACAACGAGCCGGATTACGTGCAACAAGGATGGTTGCAAATGATGGTTCTACCGAGAGGCCTTTGGAGTGAATCGGAGCCAGCTATCGTCGCAAGCGTCCGGCAACGCTATCCGGTTTACTCCGAGGCAAATCGGTACTCAACGATCTTCGGATTGAGCGGAGCGTCATCACGGCCGCTGTCGTCGTAAACGCGGGTGTAGATTGATCCACTGCCAGCGAAAACCGGGTAGATGTCGCCTCTGAAAAGGGATCCCTTGGTGATGGGGTAGCCGTCCGTATCCATGATGTGAAATGCGCCAGGCATGGGCGAATCGGTTGACGGATTCGGATGATCAACATTCGAGAAGCCCAACAGGATTGAATGGTCATCCAGTTGGAAGATGGTACCCGAGGTGCTGTGTTCGGTAATGACGCGGCGCACCTTCAGCATCGCATCGTTCGAGTTGTTCACTTCGGCTTCCGTCAGATCACTTGGGATCGATTTGTAGTAGCTGGGCATGTACCCCAACTTCTCCAATCGCCCTTCTCGATATCGATACACAAAAGGGCTATGGAACGCCGAGATGTACAGGTCTCCGTTGGCGCCCTGGGTCAATCCGCCTGCAATTATCCGCGTACCGAGTTGTGTGTTGCTTCCGCTCAGCAGAATCTCTTCTTCCCCGGGCCGGGTGCCGTACTTGACCAGTTGCCATTCTGGATTGGACAATTTCGCGGCAAAGACGGTTGAATCGGCTGCCAATACCAGAGCTTGGGTGTAGGGTCTGTGGGGGAAGGTATTGGTGCAGATCCCGTTTTCATCAAACCAGTACCCCTCACGTGAATAGCCGAAAACCAAGAATCCGCCTTCCGGTAAGAACTGAGCACGGCGAGGGGTCCATTCGTAACCCGGATTGCATGCTTCGGGCGTCACATGAGCGAGCAACGATCCGCTTGGGTCAAACAATCCGGCAATCTCACCATCCAGCATCAGGATCTGTCCTTGCGGGCCGATGACGGGATTGACCCGGTCGCCAAAGACGATCTCGTCTGAGATCTGGATTTCGCCGGCTGTCTCGAAATAGTCATCAAAGTCCAATATTTCATCGGAGTAAAAAGAAGGATCCGAGGTGGACGATTCCGATGAAACCGGAAGGAGCTCCAGGTTGTCCAGCCAGACTTCTTCTCGATGTTCGTCACATCCCGCGAGCAGCAATAGGACCACGAGTGCGGCAATATTTTTGGTGGGCTTGAAGCACATGGTGTGGTTGGGCTTGGATGTTCGAAGGTGTTCTCAATGACTATCGATAGCAGAAGCGATCTTCAGCGCGGCGGTTTTCCAGGTTGCGATATGCCGGGATCACCAATGGCCGAACGCGCTCCAAATCCGTCCCATCACCTGCAAGGGACGGGGATATGGATAGCTTCGAGGGCCAACCTACCAATTCCAATGAAACTCGTAGGTGATTGGCAGTAGTCGATTCCGGTTCAGAGGTTTACTTCCCCACAAACCGATACTCGATGATTTTGGGGTTGAGGGGAGCGTCATCGAGGCCACTTTGGTCATATTCGCGGAGGTACATGGATCCGTTGGCGAAATCGAACGGATTCAGTTCACCCAGAAACAACGGGCCGCGCGTAATCGGATTGCCGTCAAAGTCCATGATGTGCAAAGCCCCGGGGTTTGGTTTGTCGCTTGCCGGATCCTCCACGCGCATGTACCGCAGAATCAGATGGTCGTTGTCCAATCGGTAAAGCCAACCAGTTGCGGAACTCGATCTGTTCATTTCCGACATTCGCACCATCAAAGCATCCACATTCTGCTGTTCTTCCCGCGTCAGGTCCTCTTGAAGGGGGCTGTAGTATGAAGGGATGTACCCCAGTTTTTCAAACTGCCCAGTGCGGTATCGGTAAACAAAAGGGCTGTGGGTTCCGGCCAGATACCAGTCGTCATCGTACCCCTGCACGAGTCCTCCACCTACGAATCGAGAGCTCAAACGGGTCGGTGTGCCGGAAAACAGCGTGTCCACCTCTGATTCCGTAGTTCCAAATCGAAGCAGGTGCCAGGTATCCTGCGAACTACGGCTCGCAAACAAGGATGAATCGGCCCGCAACGCGAACATGCTTGCATACGGCCGATGAGGAAGTTTGGTGGTGCACGCCCCTTCTGAGTCAAACCAGAAACCCTCTGCCATCAAGGTCAGAATCAGAAAACCGCCGTCCGGCAGGAAGAAGCCCTTCATGGGCTTGAAATCAAATCCGGGATGGCATGCTTCAGGGCTGACCTGTGCGATGAGATTCCCTGCCGTATCGAACAGCCCCGCCTGATCCCTTTCGGAATCCAACACCAGGACCTGTCTCTGCAGGCCCACAACAATGGAAGTCCTCGATCCGAATACAATATCATCCGACAATTGGACCTCGCCAACCAGTTCGAAATAGTCGTCGAAGGCCAGTGGTTCATCGGTGTACAGGGATGGGTCTGAATTGGACGATTCGACTGTCACCGGGATTGGCTCAATGTCGTCGAGCCAGACTTCTTCGCGGGGGCTCTCGCAGGCGGCAAAGCCAAGAATTGCAAGCGCCAACAAGAGGGTGTTTTTCATGCGTTCGGTTGTCGGCATAATGAAATGAAAATGGTGAATCCGAGAGGCAAACCAGGTGAAGGTACCGTCATTCATAACTCCATCCCGTACTCAACAACGCGCTCGACCACTTCGTCGTCGCGATCCCGAGCCAGGATGTAGTCGGAACCGAACTCGTAGACATTGAGCTTGTCGGGGAGTGTGGCTGTACATGAATACAGTCCGCTCTCATCGAATCGCTTCCAATCCTGTGTTCCCTTTGCTGATCGTGCGGAGTGGGACTTGAGCCAGAAGGAGCCGTCCAGACCGATATGGATTTCGGTGAACGCAGGAATGACGTCCGCGATGGGGCGGTCGGGTCCAATCTGGGATTCAACCAAAGCCTTGTACAACTCCGGTGGAAGGCTTCCATTGCGTTCAACAATGGATTCGTGCTCCCTTTCTATGTCATTGGGTTTTACTTCTCGGTCCGATTCAGACCATCGAACGTGATCTGTGCGTGCTCCGCGAGAGTGCAGGTCCCAAATTGCGAATTCTGTGGCGCTACCGTTTCCGGATACCATGGTGCTACCACGAGCGTCAAACTCCGCAAAAGACTCGAATAACGGCGCGGCCCAGAAATTCACTTCAGAACTCAAGAGGCCCCATCGTCCGTCAATCAGCGTCGTCAGCGAATCACTTCGCGTACCATTCTTGTCGTACAAGTTCAATTGTCTGGTCCTGGTTTCCCACTGGGCCTCGCGATCCCATTCGCTTTGGTCACCCATGATGAAACTGCCGTCATCCAGAATTCCCCAACCATCAGGTGTATTCCTTTCCTCGGGACTGGGGCGAATGTTTCGAATCCAAGTTCCCTGACCGTCGAACAGTTCAAATTCCCAAGGTCGCAGGTCGCCGACCCAGATGGAATCTTCGGGAAGCACACGCAAATGGAATGCATTAGAAAACTCACCGGGGCCTTCGCCATTCGTCCCGCCAGCGTACAGAAATCGACCTTGCGGGTCAAAAACCCGCAATTCCTGGCTGCCCTGGTTGACCACGGCAATGTTTCCGTTGGAGAGCTTCGCAGCGCCGAAAACACGGAAGAATTGATATGCGTCTTCCCCCTCCACGACGCCAATCGAAAGGATTGGGTCAGGCGACACGGTACAAGTCTGACGATTGATGGGCCCGTTGTCCACGATCCGGACGCCTGCGCTGTCGGAGATGATGGGATAGTTGGCCATTGCCTGTGGGGCATTCCCACAACCGGTCAGCGCCAACAGGTAACCAAACAGGACGGCGGAGGGCAGAATCGTGATGGGCGGGACCTTATAGGGCCGCTCCCCGAATAAAAAACGTGGCATGGGCACAAGGCGAAAGTGAAGGAAGACCAGGAAGTCGACACCCCTGCGGGATGATCGTTTTGTATCGAAAGTGCCTTGTCGTGCCTGTGGTTCTGGTTTCGGGAGCGATCAGAGGGTAAGGGATAACTCGTTGGGACCTGCGTCAATCTTGACGTTTGGTACGTCGACGATCCTATCGCCGACGGAAATCCTCAACGTGTATGTGGCCGGCGCAATGGAGTGGATGGTGAAGGTGCCATCGTCTTTCACACGGGCATCAAGAAAACGGTGGAGGGGGCGACCTTTCAGATCCACCAATTCAGCTCTGATGGCGTCTGTTGCCCCTCCCTCAACCTGGATACTGCCCGTCAATGTCCCCCACGGATTCCTGTAACTGACGCCCAGAACCATATTCATCGGCGATCCCTCCCGCCAGGCCTTGGCTCGTTTGGGGCGTTCACCCCGCCATTTGGCCGCATCAGTAAAGACCCGGAGCATGTACACTTTGGTTCGCATCGCGAAATCGACTTTTACAGAGTTTTCCCATGGGTCTTGATACCCTTCTCTGGAAATGCTGAATCGATATAAGGCTGGTTCCAGTTCGTCGATCTGAAAGGCTCCAAAGGCATCAGAAAGCTCGGAGGCTACCAATTCGGTGCGGTCGTTTTCGTGGTCCCTGTAGATCTTGATTGTGGCACCTTCGATGGGTTCCAGTGACTGCAGGTCAATCAATGCACCTTGAATGACAGGAGTCGATTCCGTGCGTTCTCCAGAAGGCACGGGGAAGTATCTGATGCCAGGCTGAATGTTCGGCGGCTTGACATCTTCGGCCGGCATTTCGAAGTCGATGTCAATCGCTTTCTCCTCCAACTCGATCTTGTCTGTCAGCGCCGTCAATCCACCGTCTTGGTCAGATCGGTAGATCCGGATGCGCCAAACTCCCGGGCCCAGATCATCCAGGGAATACCTCCCGTCGACATCCGTACGAGTCGCAACTTTTGGGTAGAGCGACGTGCCGTACTGCGACTGCAGTTCAACGGTCAATGCGGCAACAGGCGATCCACGATCATCCAAGACCCGACCGGAAATGGAAGGTGCTTGCTGCGATGTCGGCCCGGCCAGAAACAGCAAACTGACCAGCGTTCCGAGGGTCGCTATCCGGCGGGAGAGGAGCGGCATGAACAGGCGATTGCCAATGAGAAAGGCACAATCAAGAATGCCTATGGCGCATTGTCAATGGTAATCGAAACCCATATCCAGGACGCGCCGGTCAAGAAGTGTGACACGCGTAGCAGCAGTAATAGCACCCGTTGATTCGGTGCTTGGGCCACTTGCTCTTGGCTTTGGCTACAGCACCGTGGCACGATGGGTGCTGCCCGAGGCCTATCAGATTGTCCGCGGAAGGCATGTAGGAGCATCCGGCGGTGGCATTGTGGACCTCATGATCGCCGTTCTCTTGTGATTTCTTGTTGACGACAAAATCGTACATCGGATCTACCTGCTTTCTTTTACCAGAAATGTCCGGGGCAAGCAAAAAGTAGGCTGTTCCTCTGGTACGCTGTTAGTCTGATGGTACTAGTTGACCCCCTGGTTGGCGAGTACACGATAGCGTCGGATTGCCGGGTATGGGGTTTGAACGGTCGTATACAATTTGCCGTCCTGACCCACATGATGGGGAGTGCCTATGGCAAGGTGTCCATCATGTCGGATCATGGATCCTTGATAGATCCCCTTTGGGTCGAAGAGATCCAACGAGGTCAGGCTTCCTGTCGAGTTCGTGGCTTCTCCAGCCATTCTTCTTCTCATCGATTCGGCCGGGTCGGTATTGGGAACCATGACAAAGACCATTTCTTCGCCACCCGGGAGGGACAGCATTTTCCTGATGCCGATGTACGGGATGAACATGTTTTCGATAACCGAGGGGCCCCACAAGTGATCTGCGTTCAATCTGACCTCACGTTCCAGCATACCAAGCCGATTCATCGTCCAGAAGACGTAGTCAGATGTAGCACCCGCAATCACGACATTGTCCTGTGTCACATCTACATACATGGTCTGACTGATTTGCCCAGGAATGATCTGGTCCATCTCCTGTCTGAACGTCAGTGAATCCAGAAGCGCCCGGGAATGCGCGTCGAAGAACCATAGTGTTGTGGACACGGCTTTCGGCGTTCCCGTAGAGAAAACCATCGTATCGGAGATATAGCCTTCAAACGTTGCTGACGACCCGACTTGTTGGGGGATGGGTATCGTTCCCAGATATTCTCCTGATGTGTTCCACGCGTCAATTCTCGTACCCCGCTGATTCGAGACATGCAGTTGATCCCCCAACAACGCCATTTTCCGCGGGGCAGACAACTCGCCGGGGCCTTCTCCTTGTCGGCTCGCATTCCAAAGGTGGTTTCCTGCGGAGTCGAAAGCCATGAGGCGCGAGTTCCGATCGTCAAGTACATAAACGTTGCCCATGTTGTCGACTGCCATTGACCTGATACCGGCAATCGACTCTTCGACAGAGCCTTCCTCCACCCCGATGATTTGCTCCAGTTCAAACCGCAAGGGGAAGCGGGTTGTGTCCAGGCCCGAAAGATTCGAGATGTACTCCACACCTTCCCGCACTTCTGATATGACGTTTTCTTCCGATCGGGAGCAACCGATGAGCGCCATCAGGAGCAGTAAAACAAAGCGTTTCCGGGAAATCTTCTCCATATTCTGCATCTGGTCAGAGTTTTGGTGTGTCTCACACATGACTTGCTGACATCCAGCCAGCCTCCCGATCCGCCAGCAACAGGAGAAGGACACATTCTGACCCAACTGCCTTGTCCTTTCCCGATCGACTGTTTGGTACCGCTCACGAACGCGGAAAGTGCGAAAGGGCGATTGCCAAAAGTAGCCGGTGAAAGACAATCACGCCAGAAATGCATGGCGCACCAGTATGTCGCCCCGACTACAGGTGTTGGGTGCGATTGTGTGTAAACGTGTAATAGATGCAGGTCTCGCACGCTACTTTTTCTTCCCATTCAATCCGGTGCGCCCATCGAAACGAGCTACTGCCTTCTTCATTTATCACGGGTGGATCATGCGTCGTTTCTTGCTTTTGTGTCTAGCTTCATTATTCATCGCACTGTCGGCTTCCGCACAGTTGACATCGGTTTCGGTGCGATGGATGGACCATGGACCTGAAGACACTGACGCTGAGATAAGCAGAGAAGTCGGGACGCAGATCATCGACAATTTCAGGTTGAGGGGTGTTGAACTGAGCGAGTCAGGCATGAAGCTGTTCGTCAGGGCCCAGTCCAACTTCACGCCCGTGGGAGAGATGGTCTCAATCAGCATCGTTGAATCGGGCCGGATGCGTGATGAGCAAATCGAGGCGGGTGCAAAGGCTCAGATCAGATATGCCGGGCAGCCTCAACCCGAGAATGTCGATGAGGCCAGGTTCGTGCGCGAACTCGTGACGAGAGATTGGCTGAAGCAGTTGGTTATGGTTTACGACATGGTCTTGATGACCATTCCCCGAGAGCGCATTCCAGGCGAAATGAGCACCTACGTGGACGATCTGATGCACCGCACGTCATGCATGGCGAACGACACGTGCGAATAGAAGTCGGGTCGTGATTTTACTTTGACCGTTGATATACCCGCACCCAGTCCACGCGCATTTCCTGCGGGAATTCGGTGGTTCCATCAGGTCGACCGGCCCACGTTCCTCCGACGGCAATATTCAACAGAAGGAAGTGGTCGTGGTGGAATTCGGTGCGCTCGGGGCCTGAGATATCGGCCGTGGCATACACTTGGCCGTCCACGGACCAGATGATTTCCTGTTCATTCCACTCTATCTCGAAAACGTGGAAGTCATCGGCAAAACGGCCTTCCTCCAGTTCGAAGGGAATGGCGCCGAGCATGGCATGGGAGCCGGTCGAATCGGCGTAGTGGATGTTGGCCTCGACGACGGCATCGGAACGCGTACCGTACAACTCCAGAATGTCGATTTCGCCCGAGGCCGGCCAGGGCGTATCGCCGCCGTTTTCACTGATGTTGGCGCCCAGGGTCCAGAAGGCCGGCCAGATGCCCTGACCATGCGGCAACTTGATGCGGGCCATGATCTTGCCGTAGGTCCAGGCTTGCTTACCCGCGGTGTTCAAGCGGGCCGACGTGTACTGATTCATCCCGTGTTCAGCATCGACATGAAGGGCACGGATGACCAGGTTGCCGTCTTGCACGAACGCATTCTCAGGATTGTCCGTGTAACGCTGCCATTCGTCATTGAAACGACCCGCCGGTTCGACCTGTCGGTTCCAGTTTGAGGGATCCAGTTCATCGCCTTCAAACTCGTCCGACCAGACAAGCGACCACCCGTCGATTGAGGCAGAAGGGGAGTCTGAATCAGACCGGGTATTCGTCGCGTCCGTGCAGGAAGTCATCAGCAGCAGGGCGGTCAAACATTGGACAATGGTTCTCATGGTTCGTGCACGTTTCCGGGGGGATGAACGGGCTCCAGGGCATGGTAGGGCATCCCTGCCTTCAACGCAAAGCCCTCCGGTCGGGCTGGCTGGGCGTAACCTCCGAGCGCGCAGTTCGTTGAGGAAGGGCACCCTCGTATTTCCCGTTAGCCTCCCCATGTCCTCTCTGAAAGCGCTCATTGTAGACGACGAACCGCTTGGCAGGGATCGCATCCGGCATCTGTTGTCAGAGCGCACGGATTTGGAGGTGGAGATGGAGGTTCATGGCGGACAGGAAGCCATTGAGGCACTGGACTCGGGTAGATTCGACCTTGTCTTCCTGGACATCCAGATGCCAAGGGTGGATGGCCTGTCTGTGGTAAGGGCTGTGGGGCCGAGCGCCATGCCGCCGGTAATCTTCTGCACGGCTCACCTCGGCCGGCCAGATTGCCTACGATCAGATTCCTGCCCTTCAGGGTGCGGGCTACGAACTGGTGGTCAATCTGGCCACGGTAAACGAAGCCGGAAACGCGCTTGAGGGATATCTGGTGGCCGAACAGGGCATCTCATACGTCAACATTCCGGTCGTATGGCAGAATCCGACCGTCGAGGACGTGCAGTTGTTCTTCGATGTCATGAAGGCGGCCGGTGATCGCAAGGTGTTCGTGCACTGCGCGGCCAACATGCGCGCTTCCGCGTTCGTCTACCTGTATCGGACGCTGGTACTTGGTGTTGACGAAGCAACGGCGCGAGCTGACATGGAAACGATATGGGACCCTGCGGGCTCGGACACCTGGAATGGACTGATCGACAAGGCCACCGCTCACTTCAAAGGACAGGGCCGATGATGCGCACACTTCTACCCGCGATGGTTGTCACCTTGCTGGCGGTCAACGCAGCCTTTGCTCAGGTTGGATTGGGTGATCTTGAAAATCGGGACGGGATTCTGTACACCGCCCAGTCGTCAGAACCGTACTCCGGTCCGGTTGAAGAGCCGGGTCGCATGACGGGAGTGGTTCGTGACGGACTCCGGGTGGGTGAGTGGCTGTGGTCCTACCAGGATGGTACTCCCCAATTTCTCGCCGAATACGACTCCAATGGCGTCATGTTGAAACGGGCAAACTGGCATCCGAACGGAATTCAGGAATCATCCCTGACCTATCGAAACGGTCGTGCACACGGTCCCATGACGCATACGGACATGAATGGAGTCGTCCGCGAACGTCACTCGTATCTGAATGGCAATCAGCACGGCACGAGCGAAATCTTTGACCATCAAGGCAACGTGCTCATCAGGACGGACTACGTTGAAGGAGAGCGGCATGGAGCCCGGGTGTGGTTCTATTCGGACGGTTCGCCGCGGTGGGTGACTTCGTGGCGAAATGGAGAGCGCGACGGTACGTGGACCCAGTACACCCGGGACGGTACCGTGGTCATGCAAACGACATGGGAGGAAGGTGGGTTGGTCGAACGCGAGGCCAATCCACATGCGGTCCACTGACCACTTGCGTGGAGCCCGGACACGCTCGGGGAGGAGGGTGTCGATGGCGCTTTGTGCAATCGGTGACGTGCCGGGCGGCGACAGCCGCCCGGCACGACTCGTTTTCATTCCAGCAACCAGATCGCGCTGTCCCGGACTACAGGCGCATCAAGCCCGGTTGGGTCACTTCATTCTTGCGGCCGATGACCTTGTCCAACAGCTTCCTGTTCATCTCGTAGTTGTTGTCGAGACGGAGCTTCAGGAATTCTCCTGCGGCGTGGATGCTGAACAGGTTTGATTTGAAGATCGACATGTGGTGGTACGGCACCAGCCATGAATAGCTGTTCAGTCGCTTGTGGATATGGATGATGATGCCTTTCGGACGCAACTCAATACTGCAGTAGTTGGTGCTGTTGTTTCGGGACAGGATGGCTTCGAAGGTGCGGCTGTGCTCCTCGATGATCATCCGATGCGAGCCCGTGCCACCCATCCTGATGCGTTCGATGAATGAAAAACTCTTGCCAAGCTTCTCATCGATCATGGCAACCATGTCCTTCGGCATGTAGGTGGTATCAAGAATCATCGCATCAGGCAAAAGTCGTATCAGGAAGGCGTAGTCGGGGATTTCATCGCGCGACGATCACGCGGGAAGTGGCTGCGGCATGAGGTCCTGAGGCCCGAATGAACCAAACCCCAGGTGCCAGCGATGATACAGGTACGCGGACCGTCTGCTCGTCCCGTCCGGGTTCAAGGGATGCCGAAAACGTCATGGATTGTCCCAACGCGTTGATCAATTCGATCCTGATCAAGGCCGCGCCGCCAGTCGTGAAGGGCAAGTGGACATGATCAGCAGCCGGGTTGGGAAAGGGCATTCCGATGGAAAAATCCTGGGGAAGGAGCGGAGGATCCTCACTTTCCGTAGCAACCGTGCCACAACCGGTAATACACGTGAACGTGAATGTGCCGATGCGACCCAGTTGGCCGTCAACAAGGAATGGATCTCCCGTGATCTCCGAGATGAGCTCCGCCGGATCGGTGTCGGCATTGGCTGAAGTGTATCCCGAACCGGAATCCGTACCCGAGTCGTATGGGAACAGGTCGATGGTCAGCGTGCTGATCCACTCACCACCGTCCACCAGAGACAGATCATGGACGCCCACGAACCAGTCGGGACTGGGTGCAATCATGCTCACCAGGGAGACCAGAGGGTGGGAGGGGGCGATTTCGAACGTGGTTTCGACACTGCCCGGAGAGGTGCCTATTCCGCCGCCGCTGATCACGGAGAAAGCGGAACCGAATCCGATGCGTGACACCACTTCCGATTCAAGATTGACGGTGCCGCCTGTTTCTGCCATGACTTCAATGCCGCTTCGTGCCGTCTCGCCGGGCACCCACATGGAATAGGACGCGTTGTGCGTTCCACCAATCAAGGGTGACATATGGGGATTGGGCGGAAAGGATGTCGGATGCGTCGTGGCACTCCATTCGGAATCGAACCTGACGCTGTACGTGGTCTGGGCCCAGGTGACGGAGGTGAATGCGGCAAGGATGACGACGAGGAGGAGGAGGCGCTTCATGATCGCAGGGGAGTGGTTCCTCTATGGGTGCAAGCGAATGTCATCACATTACAGTGAATGCACTGTCTGTGCGCAAGGCATTTCCCAGAAACAGCGTGGGCCGGGCGACTTTGTCGCCCGGCCCACGGCCGGTCAGGACGATCTGCTTTTCGTCCTGTTCTCTTCGAGTGCTTCTCCCTCATGGCCTGTTGGGGGCCGACCGAAATGCACGGATGAGTCGAAACTCCTGTTGACTATGCGGAAGGATCGAAGAATTGGAATGTCCTTCGGGGCGAGAAGGCCGGAGTGCACCGGACTGCTCACGAAGTGCGTCTTCCTTCCGATGATGGAATTCTGATTCGGGTCAGCAGGTCATCCGAATTGCCTGCTGTCCCCGGCCCTTGGGGTCGGGCAGCGACCGACATGTGGCTCGCTGCCCGACCGGACCGGTGTGTGGCTACCGTCTCCTGGAAGCGCGATGCTCCGGGAGACGTCGCGGTGCTGCCTACAGATCGGCAGCAACCGTGATCATGGAGACATTGCTGAAGTAGTCCGTCGAACGCAGAGCGTAGTCGACCTGCAGGCGCGTGCCCGACAGATCCAGGTCCACACCAGCACCGAAGTTGGTGCCCGTGAAGAAGGACAGGTCCTGATCGCCGATGATGTCCATACCACCGCGCAGGTAAACCATGTCAAACAGACCCAGCTCAACACCGCCCGAGTACTGATCCTGATCGAACGAGTTCGAACGGAAGTTACCCAGGACAGTCACCACTGCACCTTCGGCCATCTGGCGCGTGTACGCCACACCGAAGTTCAGAAGCGATGGCAGCTCGACGCCTTCGCTCTCGAGTACGAGTGCGTTGTTCGTCGCGTTGCCCGGCTGGTTCGGCAGCTGCACCTGTCGCGTGAGACCCACGCCCGAGTACTGCATGTCCGTACCGATGTTTTTGAGCGATACGCCCAGGCGCAGACCCGTTTCACCGACGACGTAGGTCATACCCATGTCGACAGCAACGGCGCTCGCGTTCAGATCGTCAATCGCTTCCTGTACCACTTTGAACGTGGCACCGGCCGAGATACGATCGGTGAAGGCGCGGGCGTACGTCAGGCCGGCCGTAAGGAATTGTGCATTGTAGGTTACGCTCGTGATCTCGGGGGACAGCTCCGACTGCAGCGGAATGTCACCGAAGTCCCAGGCGTTCACATGGAATGCGATGTTGTTGTTGCCGAAGCTCTGCGCAATACCGAAGTAGTTGACGCCGATGTCGGCAACGTAGTCCATACGGCTGAAGATAGCCGCGGTACCCTGGTTCATGGCCAGACCAGCGGGGTTCGAGATGAGGGCTTCCAGGCCGTTGAGACCTACAAGACCACTCGTCATCGAAGCGCCAAGCGAAGCGCTGCGAGCCGTAACCGGCACGAGCAGCTGGGAAGCACCGGCCGTACCACGACGACGGTCGTCGCCGGCCCGGGCATCCATGGCGGTGAACAGGAGGGAGAAGAGCGCCAGCAGGGCCAGCATCCGAACTCCCGATGGTTTGAATAGCGTATTCATTGGTTTCATGGTTGGATTGGGAGTCGGATTAGAAGTTGTTCAGCTGGACACGCTTCTTGACCACGCCAAGCTTGAGCACTTTCTCACCCAGTTCGGTCTCGATGTGGATGATGTACATGCCACTGGCAACCGGCAGGTTGTCCTCGGTCGTCAGGTCCCAAGGGAAACTGGCTGAAGCGCTGTTCTTTGTCAGTGTGCGGATCAGGGATCCTGCCACCGAGAAAATGCGGATCGTAGCCTGATCGGGCATGTTGGTGAAGCGGACTTCGTCGACCAGCTGGCTGACTTCGTAGGCCGATGCACCCTTGTAGGGGTTCGGCGTTACTCCGATATCATCCAGTGCAGCACGTGCTTCGGCATCGGTCCGCTCGCGCGAACCCAGACCGTCAGTCGAGAAGGCGAATGCATCGCCGGGCTGGTTCGGTTTGGTGGTCTCGATGCGGAAAACGGTGCCGATCTCAGGGAGACGCTCATTCTCCGGCTGGTCGAGCGTCCCGTCGGACACATCATCGCCATTCCAACTCACGAAGACCGTGCGTCCGAAAATCTCGTTGCCGACGGTGGCCAGATCGAATCCACTGGCTACTTCAGCATCGTAGTCGCACTCATACCAGTAGATCCAGTCCGTGTACGGGTCGTTGGATGCTCCGGACAGCGGACTGTCCGCGGCTACCAGGTCCCATACGCCGTTGTCGTTGTCGTCGAGCAGGAAGGGGCAGAACTGGACATCGTCCGAAGGATCGTCCGGAGTTCCAATGCCGGCGCTCCAGATCTCGAACGGAACGTTGATGACGGCACCATCGCCCCACCAGTTGATACCCATACCGTTGCCGGTAAAGCGGATCTCGTAGTCATGGGCGCCGAAGACGTCTCCGTTGCGAGCCCACCTGCTCAGGAAGTTGGAGTAGGAGCTGCTGGTCACACCACCGGCCGAGATCAACCAGGCGGTACCATTGGTCTGCTGTCCCGCCGTCGGGCGTCCCAGACCGGGATATCCACCCCAGTCCGCGCCGGCCCCGATGGGGGTTGCCAGCGGTCCTGCAGCGTTGGCCGTAACCTTGAAGTCCACGAAGCCGGGCTCCGGACCGTTCACGTTCAACGACAAGCCATCGACCTGTATCACATCGTTTCCGATGGGGACGGTGTGCGCGGCTGCATAGGCATCAGCCCCGTTGAACACGGTGGCACCGGAGGTGACATCGCGCACATCAAAGACGGTTACTTCCGCTGAACCGGATTTGGCAGCGGGGGCTGGTCTGGCCAGTTCCCGAGCATCCGGGGTACCGCGTTTATGACCGTCATCCTCCACCTCGATGGTGTAGAAATCCACCGCGTAGTCGTGCCCGGTCAGTTTGTACGGGTTGACGACGTTCACGGTCACCGTGCCGTCACCGATGTTTTCGCCCGATGCGCCTCCCTCGATATCCACGGTTTCCGACTCCAGGGCGGCCGCCATGGCGTCATCCGAAGTGATGATGTCGGAGCGCTGCGGCGTGACGCGGACGCGCGAAACGGGGCCGGCATACACTTTCTGACCGGATTCGGCATTGTAGGCATAGGCCTGGATGCCGAATTCGTAGTCGGTGTAGTTGGTGAGGCCGGATACCCGGTGAGCGTGTTGTACGCCGGTGTCGTTGCCCTCGGCCGTCACAAAAGTGAGGTCCGTTCCCTCGATGACGCGAGTGATGCCATTGACCCGGTCGTAGGTAGCGATCAGTGTGCCTTCCTGGTCGCCGGCGTTGGCGTACTGGAATACATTGTACCCTTCGAACTCATAGTCGTTGTCCGTCACGTCAGATGACAGCAGCGGGTCGACGGCGTAGTACGAATCCAGGAAGTTGTTGTCCGAGGCCAGGTAGCCCCACTCGAGCAGTACGGCTCCGTCCGAGACAGTGGTCGTGACTCGAGGACCTGCAGGCGGGGATGGAAGCTCGAAGTTGATGTCGAAGACCGCCTGGGCGAGTTCATCATCCTCTTTCATCTTCCGAACCGAATCCAGGTGGTCAGCACCAAAACTGGTCACGATGCCGAAGACAAGCGTCTGCTCGGAATTCTTCTTGATCGTGAATGGGCCGGTGGACATGGCAAAGCGGCGGTCCGCCGGTGCAATGGCCTTGCCAGAGCCGTCAGAATCGAGTTCTGACCAGAATTCGCCGGGTTCTCCCGGGAAGGCAAACGAGGTCGGAATATTGGAGAAATCACGGCCCTGTCCACCCAGCGTGAATCGCTGACCGTCCTTCCAGCGGCCCTGCATGTAATTGTAGATGTCGGCTCCGTTGCTCGGGTCGCCCGTCACACCACCTCCGTTCGTGAAGTAGCTGAACGACGTCATGGCAAGGCGCTCATCTTCCTCGTCAACCGCTCCATCGCCGTCATCGTCAATACCATTGTCGTTGACGAGGGGCCCCTGGAAGAAGTCGTAGCCCATGGCCGGAGGTGCCGGACCATAGTTGCCTTCGTCATCATTGTCCGCGTTGTAGACGAAGCCGAGGCCAAGCGTGGTGTCCGATCCCACATAGTCGTCAAAGGAGGTCCCGAGATCCGGGTCATCGAAGATGCCCATGTAGGCATTTTCGAGATCGACCTGACCCTTGTACATGATCCGGTACTTGTAGAACGTGGTATTGCCGATGGCGCCTGCCGTATTGAATGCAAAAGCGCTGCCGTGGACCTCGACGCCAATGGCCGGGGTATCCGTCCACGTATGCTGGTTTCCCTTGTCGTTCATGATCCACCACAGCATCTGGTCGCCCAGGATGGCGGGGCGTTCTCCGGCACCCAGATTGATCTTGCGGTCGACGCGGCTGGCCAGCGGCTGATCGGTCAGATCGATTTCATCGCCATTGGCATCCAGTGTCGGGGCGCCAAGGCCGGTCGGCCAGTCAGCCAGGTCGGGAGTCGCGATGCCGGACCCTTCGTAGCTGACGATATCCTCCTTGGAGATCTTCCAGACCCGGTCCCACGGCGAGCAGTCTGCCTGGGCCGTGCCGTCTTCGTTCAATGGGCCAGCCCAGAATTCGTACGGGCCATAGGTCGATCCGGCTACACGGAGCTGTCCGTTGACCTGTCCGCCGATCCAGATTCCGGAGGCGAAGTTGGCTGAGACGCCACCTCCCTTGGGGACCTCGTAAACGTTGGGGTTGCCCCTCCAGAACAGGTTGCCGTTGTTGGGGATACGGGCCCGGACATTGTTGATGTCCAGATAAGCCTCCCCGATGGACTGCTCGCAGTTGCTTACGCTCTGTGCGGAGGCGGTTGGCAAGCCAAACCAGCCGAGGAGCATGGCAAGCAGCAGGATTCTAACGTGGTAGTTGTAGTGCATGGTAGTTCGCATCAGAATGAAGTCGAATGGAACCACCGGCGGAGCGCATGCCCGCAGGTGGTGGACATGCACGAGCAGACTGGGTGACGTCGTCCGGGAGGAAGGGTGATGATCCCGGAGACAGGTCCGTGCATGCCGAGCTCTTCTTCCAAGGCCATGCCAAAAAACGACGATGGCCCGCACGGGCGTTGAAGGGCGATAAAGGCACGAACGGGTGAAGGCTCCTGTCCGGCAGCGGGAGAAAGACCGTCCGCATCTGAACAGGGGGGACGACATCCCCCGACTTCATTTTTGCCCTCCATTCGCTCTTTTTGCCGCTTTTGGGCGGTCGGAGGAAGGCTAGATTGCGGCTGCCGGATTCGTCGTACGGTCTCTGCAAGGCCGCCCGATACCGGTAGATCAGGACCGGAATGCACCATGTTGGGAGGGCGATGTCACCGCTCGCCCATGTTTACGGGTGTGCATCAGCGTTCTGGCTGAGATTACCGTCACCACGCCACCACATGTCGCCACCGCCTATGTCCGGACGGATACTGATCGTCAATCCAGACCATGACCGGAGTTCCAGGGCTCGGAGTCTGCTTGAACCGACCGCCACGATGGTTCATTCGGTCCACAGTCCGGATCGTCTCCCGTCAATGATGACAGCCAACCGGTATGATGTCATCCTGCTGGACGAATCCTGTCTTTCCCGCCCGGGGAAGGAGGATCAGTTCTGGGTGCGCCACATCGGCCTGTCGGATCGCGATGCCATCGTCGTGGTCACTTCCGAACTGTCGAGCTATGGCCGCGTCAAGGCAGCCATGAACGCCGGTGCGTTCGATGTGCTTCCCATGCCGTGGCCGGATGACCTGGCCGATCTGGTCGATTACATCCAGGAACGGCGGGTGGAGAGCCAGCCGGAAGCGTCCGGGTCCATCGAAGCGGCAGAAGGAAGGCTCGTCGGTGTGAGCGATGCCCTTGAACACGTACTCGAGCAGGTTGAACGCGTGGCCAGGACGGATGCAAATGTCCTGATCCTGGGAGAGAACGGCACGGGAAAGGAGTTGGTGGCACGTGCCTTGCATCGCCGCTCATCACGTGCTGAAAAACCGTTCGTGTCGGTGGACATGGGCGCCATCACCGAGACCCTGTTCGAAAGCGAATTGTTCGGCCATGAAAAGGGCGCCTTTACGGACGCGCGCGCCGAACGGACGGGAAAGTTCGAGGCGGCACATGGTGGGACGCTTTTTCTGGACGAAATCGGGAATCTGTCCCTGTCCCTGCAGGCCAAACTCCTGACGGTTCTGCAGCGCAGGCGGATTGTGCGCGTCGGAAGCAATGAGGAAATACCCATCGACATCCATCTCATCTGCGCCACCAATCAACCCATCCTCGATGATGTTGCGGAGGGTGCCTTCCGACAGGACCTGCTCTATCGGATCAACACGGTCGAGATCCGGATGCCGGCGCTCAGGGAGCGTCCTGAGGATATCGGCCCACTGGCCGAGCACTTCCTGGCCGAGTTCAGGGACCGATACAATCCGGATATCGAAGGGATTTCAAAGGCAGGAATACGCAAACTCGAGAGGCATGACTGGCCTGGAAACGTGCGGGAATTGCGCCACGTCATCCAGCGCGCCGTCATCATGACTTCATCAGGTTTGCTGGCTCCCGAAGACCTGCTCATTCGTCAATACGATCGGCCGGCAACGGACGGCCCCATGTTGGCTGTGGACAGTCTGCATCTGGATACGGTGGAGAAAGCAGCCATCGAAACCGCGATGAACAGACATCATGGTGTGGTGGCCCAGGCAGCACGCGAGTTGGGTCTGACACGGAGCACGCTGTACCGCCGCCTCGAAAAACACGGGCTCTGATCCGGGACGCCAAGCTGAATCACCCGTCTACGGCAGGCAAAACGTGCGCATGGATCAAGTTCAGTGCGGAACGAGCCACGCTCGATTCGCCGCCTGGTTCGGATGAGACGCCTGAGTAGTCCGTGGTGGTGACCACAACCAGGCGGCTTGATGGTTTGACGTAGATGAACTGACCGCCGTATCCCCATGCAAGAAAAATGGGATCGCCTCCGTTGTCATCGGTCCACCACAGGTATCCGTAGGACAGTTCCTTCAATGGCCCGAACGTGCTTCGCCAGGAATACGCGGGCGTTGTAGCTTCGGCCACCCATCCGTCGGGCAGGATGCGCCGATCTCCTGACATGCCATCCTGAAGAAAAAGCTGCCCGAATCGGGCCAGGTCCCGCGCCTTCAGATCGATTCCGGCTCCGCCGTTAGGAAAGCCGCTGCCCAGGATTTCCCACTCTTTCTGCGAGATTCCGATCGGAGTGAAGAGCTCTTGGGAGGCATAAAGCATCAACGTGCGATCGAGGAACTGCTCGATCAATACACCGAGCAGATGCACGGCAGCGGAGTTGTACGTGAACTGGGTACCAGGTGCTGCGACGCGCGGCTGATCGAGTGGCCAGCGCTCAGGTTGTCCTGATCCCAGCCACTGCTGATACGATGTGTCATTCCACTCATCGTACTGCCATCCACCGGACATCGTGATCAGATTCCGGAACGTGACGGACTGATTGGTCTCGTCCATGTCTTCCTGAATGAACGACAGGTGATTCCCGATGGGTACATCCAGGTCGGCAATGTATCCGTCTTCAATGGCCATGCCCACCAGTGTGGATACGATACTCTTGGTTACGGAGCGCACGTCGAATAGGTCGGATGGTTGGGCACCATGCAGGTATTCCTCCATGACGATGGCACCATCCTTGACCACGACAAGGCTCTTGAGGCGGGGAATGCCGCGTGCTACCGTGAGTGCGTGGTCGAGACCCTTGGAGGAGACGCCAGCAGTGGCGGGTTCGACGGTGGTCCACTCAGCAGACAGTTGAACGGGCCATTCGGGAAGGACTTCTGACGTCATGTCCCCGCCCGAGTCGCATCCGGTGCCCGTAAGGACGAGGATCAGAAAAAGAGCGTAAAGGGGAAAACGACGCATATCGCTCAGCGGTCAGTTCAGGTGACGGTCGAGGATTCTGGCCGGTTCCGAATGGATTCTTCCAGGAACTGCTTCAATCGACGACTTTGTGGTCGACCGATACGTCGCCCGAAACGGGCGGTTACATAGGTCACCAGGATTCCCACCACGGCCACCGGGACGCCCCAGAAAGCCCAGGCATGCTGGGAGAGCGTGGCCTGGGAAGATCCGACTATCAAACTCATGGTGCCGATGAACGACCAGGCCACGTAGCTGGCCATGAACAGGGACCAGATGCCGGGCCGCGGGCCCAGCAGGCCGTGGATGCGACAACCGCCATCGGGACTCTTCTCGACCGACACCTTCAGTTGAGGCGTCCAAAGGTGGTTTTCATGCTCAGGAATCTTGAGGATGGCCGAATCCTTGAATACGCGGCCGGAAATTTCGTCCGTGCGTTCCAACGCTTCGGCAAGACGACGGAATGAACTCGAATAGTCGCAGCTGACATTGAAGTCGAACTGCGGCCGCATGCGGATGTCGGCCATGGGAAAACCGGAAACAGAACGGATAGTGCTTCCAAGGACTGGAGGGCTCTTTCGCGAAAGGGTAGCGAGGCTGCCCTCCATCCGTTGAGGCGTGGTGCTGTATAATAAATGCATGGAGCGACGAATGATACAAAGCTTTCCCGTGAGCAAGAGGCGTCACGAGGCTCATGCCGTTGCAAGGGTCGTATTCGTTTTGGCCTGCGGTATTGCCTTCACATCGGAGGCTTGGACTCAGACTGCCGGAGCCTTTGCAGAGAAGTTTGAGGCAACGCTCTCGAGTGTTCATGTTGTCCCGCCCGTTCCCTCTGTCGGTTCGGGTTCCATGGCCATTGAAATCATTCCAGGTGATGATGAAATGCGCCTTGTGTTCTCAAGCATGAACTTGGCCGGCTCTCTGACGGGAGTGCGTATCCACCGGGCGCCACTTGGCACGAATGGAGACGTCATCCTTGCCCTGGATCCCGTCTCATTTGTTTTTGAACGTTCAATCGATATCACGGCCAGGCAAGAACTCGCGCGGGCCATTCGGTCAGGGGAGGCGTACGTGAGTGTCACGACCTCTGCCTATCCTGAAGGCGAATTGAGGGGACAGATCCTGCCCGCCGGCAACAGGCCTCCGGTAGCCAGCCAAACGTATGCGCCGTCCCAAGTGATAATTGCGGACAATTTGGATTCTGAATCCGTGGCCATGTCCATACACTGGCTGGACGCCTCAGACCCCGATTCAAACAGGGTCAATTACATTCTTAACCTTGCCGGGGACCCGTACTTCGTGGACATCTTCAGGACGGAATACGTGGGGGAAGAACGAGGAATTGTCATGACCGTCGGAGATCTCTACGCCATGTATGATCAATTGGCCCCACCTTGGACCTACGAGGAAGGATCTGAGCCTATTGTGCCGTTTTACCGGCGACTGACCGTATCCGATGGTTCGTTATGGTCTTCAGGACCCATCGAGCAAACATTGATCACCAAACGGGGATTCATAACCAGCACGGAGGAAGCAGGACTTCCTGAAACGTTCGTGTTGAAAGGCAACCACCCCAACCCGTTCAGTTCGCACACGACCATAACCTTTGATTTGCCTGAACAAGCGGATGTCAGCCTTGAGGTCCGGGACATTCTGGGGCGTAGGGTTCATACCATCCCCGCTCGATCCATGTCGGCTGGTCGGAACCAGCACCTGCTCGTCGATGGGGTATCGCTCGCGTCGGGTATTTACCATTACCGGATCATGGCCGAAGGTAGATCCAGCCGGTGGCAACAGGCGGGGCGAATGGTCCGGCTTCGATAGCTGCGAAATGGCGCATTCATCCCAACCGGCCGGACCCAGAGCAACTTTGGCGGAGCCTTTCCGTCCACGGAGAAAGCCAATCCAACTTTTCCCGACCCCCATGAAACGTCTATCCGCCCTGATCCTTTGTTCGTTCCTTATCCTTCCGGCCTTTGCCCAAACCGACGAAGAAGGCGTCCACGCCGCTGTTCTGGATTACGTCGAAGGCTTTTACAATGTTGAGCCCGAGCGTTTCGAGAAGAGCCTGAGCAAGGACCTGGTCAAGTACGGGTACTGGATGAACCCGAATGGTGCGTATCAGGGATCGCCCATGAACTGGGACCAGGCCTATCAGCTGGCTTCCCAGTGGAATGTGAACAATCGTCAGGGCATCGACGAGAACACTCCCAAAGAAATCTGGGTCATGGAAGTCCTTGACAAGACGGCCGTGGCCAAGTTGACGGCACAGTGGGGAATCGACTACTTCCAGCTCGAAAAAAATGATGGGGTCTGGCAGATCCGCCACGTCATCTGGCAGAGCCACCCTCCACAGGACGGCTGAAATGGTCACGGCGTCCTTCATTTTCAAGCAGACTACGGCCGATTCGGCGTTTCACGAACTGAATGATCGAATCAGGGACATTGCCTTGAACGCCGAGGGATTCCTGGGTCGCAAAGCCTGGAAAGGGGAGGATGGTTTGGAAGCGGTCGTGTACTACTGGCGATCCATGGAAGACCTGGATCGATTCCGGAAAGATGCGACCCACAAGCTGGCCAAGAGCCGCTACAGGGAATGGTACGCGGGCTATCGGATTGAAATTGCTGAAGTCACCCGGTTGAGCGGTGATGACCTGTTCGCCGACTGGCCCCAGTGACTGGGTTCAACTATCGATTCCGATCCGGAACGTGAGCGTCGAATAGCTCTGCACGCGCTGGCCGCCCTGGATAGCGGGGCGGAAGGTGTGGCGCTCGGCGGCAGCGATGGCCGCTTCCTCAATGCCATAGCCGATTTCGGCAACGGCTTCTTTTTCGGTCCCGTCCTTGTTCAGGAGGTAACGCTCTACCACACGTGTGTTGACGACGCGGCCACGATCATCCACGAGCACCTCGACAACTACTTCCGCCCGGATATTTCGACGGTCAGCTTCCCGCGGATACTCCGGTGTGGCAATCCGCACGGGTGATGGACTGCGATCGGCACGCGCCGCAACCGGGTTGTTTCCCGTGTCAGCACCCTCAACGTTCTCATCGTCCGTGCCTGCCTCGTTGATGTCCAGGGCGACATCGGCAATTTCCAACTCGATGTCGTCGAGCACCACGTCGTCCGGCATGACGACCGGTGGTTGTGGTACGGGTGGAGGTGGTTTTCGCTTTTCCTGGGTGGTCTGCTGGATTTCCTCTACCTGGATGACTTCCTGGCCGCGCGTGTCGAACGTCGAGCCGCTGAAATCAGGTTCAGGCGTGGGCCAGAACTGGATGCATGCGTTCACGACGAGCAGGCTCAGCGCGAGCGTGCCGAGGAAGTGGAGGAGGTAGCGCTCCCGGCGGACCGTATTTTTCTGAAACTTGTCCAGGAGGTGCCGAAGGGTCTGATTCTCGGAACGCGCGGCAGGTTGTCAACGATCGTTGAGCCATGGCGCGCGAGGCTGGGAGATGCCCGGCCAACATACGTCAACAGGACCGCTGGGGTCCGCGACAGTTGCTGAATCGTACGGGGCACAAGCCCGTCCGTCATTGTGGATAACTGACGGGCTCGGAGGGAGGCGCATGGACAGCATTCATTGTATTTTGTCAGTGTTACGGCAGGCCGTGCCTTCCCGGTTTTGAACGACGCCGTATATTGGCCGAAATGACGTTTTCTTCAGCGCCCAGACTCGTGCCGCACAAGCACCCCGACTCCGGCTTACTAACCGACGATTGAGCAGCCTTCCCAACAGGTAATGGGGAGGCTTTTTTTTTGACCTTTTCCGACATACACCCTCTCGGACACGCCCGAAAAGATCGACCAGGACCATGATCAACCCACAGAACAACGAATTGCTGCTGACACCCGCTCCGTGCAAGATGGCTCTTGCCGATGGAACGGTTGTAACCGGAAAAGCGGTCGGCTTCCGGGGCGAAACCGGTGGAGAGCTGTGCTTCAACACCTCCATGACCGGATACCAGGAGATCTTCACAGATCCCAGTTACGTCGGGCAGATCATGATGATGACCTACCCGCACATCGGCAACTACGGGACGATGGACATCGACATGGAAGCGGCGCACCCGATGGTTTCAGGTGTCGTGGTCCGCTCCTTTTCTCCTCGTTATTCCAACCTGCTCGCTGATGCATCTCTGGATGCATTCATGAAAAAGCACAAGCTGGTGGGGATCTCCGAAATCGACACGCGCGCACTGGTGCTCCACATCCGTTCCAAGGGGGTGATGAACGCAGTCATTTCGTCGGTCGATCTGGATGACGAATCGCTGGTGGAAAAAGCACGCAACTGGCCATCCATGGAGGGCCTTGAGCTGGCCTCCCGCGTCACGGTTAAGGAAGCCTACGACTTCTCCACCGGCAAAGGCCCGAAAGTGGCGGTGTTCGACTTCGGGGTGAAGCAGAACATCCTGCGGTCCTTCAAGGCGCGCGGATGCTCGGTCCGCGTTTTTCCTGCTGACACACAATTGAAGGACGTCCTGGCCTGGGAGCCCGACGGGATCTTTTTCTCCAATGGACCGGGCGATCCGCGCGCCATGCCCAACGCCATTGCCATGACCGAAGAGGCCATGCAAACGGGTATCCCGTTGTTCGGCATCTGTCTCGGACATCAGTTGCTGTCCCTCGCTGCGGGCCTCGAAGTCTACAAGATGTATGTCGGCCACCGCGGCGCCAATCACCCTGTCAAGAATCTGGTCTCTGGCCACGTGGAAGTCTCCACCCAGAACCACGGTTTTGCGGTCGACAAGGAATCGATCAGGGACGACATCGCCTCCATCACCCACATGAACCTGAACGACGATACGGTCGAGGGAGTGCGTTTTGCCCAGTGCACGGCCTTTTCGGTCCAGTATCACCCGGAAGCATCGCCCGGCCCGCACGACAGTCAATATTTGTTCGATGAGTTCATGGCTGACATCGAGAAGCACAGCGGTGTCAAACCGACTCATGATCCCACCCCGGAAATGGTTTACGCCGGCGGTCGATAAGCCCCGGCACAACGTCCACGTCCAACACCCAACCGAACCCCTACTCGCGCCCACACCATGCCCAAGCGTACGGACATCAAGAAGATCCTTCTCATCGGCAGCGGCCCCATCATCATCGGGCAGGCCTGTGAATTCGACTATTCCGGTAGTCAGGCCTCACGGTCCCTGCGGGATGAGGGATACGAAGTGGTCCTGGTCAACTCGAACCCGGCCACCATCATGACCGACCCGGTCACGGCCGACAAGATCTACCTGCGTCCGTTGACCACGGACTCCATCAAGCAGATCGTGGAAGAAGAGAAGCCTGATGCCGTTCTGCCCACGATGGGTGGCCAGACGGCCCTGAACCTGGCTGTCAAACTGCACGAGAAAGGATACTGGGAAGAGAAGGGCATCCACGTCATCGGTGTCGATATCGATGCGGTGAACATCACAGAGGACCGTCAGCTCTTCCGCGATCTGATGGAGAAGATTGGCATCGATCAGGCCCGATCGCGGGCAGCCAAGTCCCTTCTGGAAGCCAAGGAAATCACGCAGGAGTTGGGTGGTCTGCCCGTGGTCATCCGGCCCTCATTCACCCTCGGTGGAAGTGGCGGTGGCATTGTCTGGACTCCGGAAGAGTTCGACAAGAAGGTTATGCGCGGACTGGAGCTCAGCCCCGTCCACGAGGTTCTCATGGAGGAGTGCCTGTTTGGATGGAAGGAATTCGAGCTCGAGCTGCTCCGGGATGCGAATGACAATGTCATCATCATCTGTACCATCGAAAATCTGGACCCGATGGGTGTCCACACGGGTGATTCATTGACCGTAGCTCCGTCGCAGACGCTCACGGACAAGCAGTTCCAGCGCATGCGCGATGCGGCCATCAAGATGATGCGTTCGATCGGCACCTTTGCCGGGGGCTGCAACGTGCAGTTTGCCACGGAGCCCAAGACGGGCCGGATGATTGCCATCGAGATCAACCCCCGCGTGTCGCGTTCTTCGGCCCTGGCATCCAAAGCCACGGGCTACCCTATTGCCAAGGTGGCCTCGAAGCTGGCCGTTGGGTACACGCTGGATGAGCTCAAGAACGACGTGACGGGAACGACGTCGGCCTGCTTCGAGCCGTCCATCGACTACGTCGTGACGAAGATTCCGCGGTTCAACTTCGAGAAGTTCGAGGGTGTGGATGAAGAACTGACCACGCAGATGAAGGCCGTCGGCGAAGTCATGGCCATCGGCCGCACCTTTGCAGAAAGCCTCCAGAAAGCGTGGCAGAGCCTGGAGAACGGGTACCACGGTCTCGGTGCGGATCGCGACGAAACCGCCCGCTTCGAAATCCGGGATCGCCTCAAGAAATCCTATTGGGACCGCACGCTGCAGATCCGCAATGCGTTCAAACTGGGCGCTTCGGTGGAAGAGATTGCCGACATCTCCAAAGTCGATCCCTGGTTCTTATACCAGATCCAGGACATCGTGACGCTCGAAGGGGAAATCCGAAAGAAGGCGCTTTCCCAGATCGATGAGACTTTCATGCGTGAAATCAAGCGCTACGGTTTCTCTGACTACCAGATTGCCTACCTCGTCCAGGACGATACGTCCGAGGAAGAGGTCCGTGCGCTGCGCAAGTCCCTCGGCGTCAAGCCCTCGTACCAGGTCGTAGATACCTGCGCTGGCGAGTTTCCGGCACAGACGCCGTACTTCTACTCTTCCTACGAGTCGCATACGGAAAGCGAGATCTCCGAAAAAGAAAAGATCGTCATCCTGGGCAGTGGCCCGAACCGTATCGGGCAGGGCATCGAATTCGACTACTCTTGCGTGCACGGCGTACTGGCGGCCAAGGAGATGGGATACGAAGCCATCATGATCAACTGCAACCCCGAGACGGTTTCCACGGATTTCGACGTAGCCGACAAGCTGTACTTCGAGCCGGTCTACCTGGAGCGGGTGATGGACGTGATCGAGCACGAAAAGCCCAAAGGAGTGATCGTGCAGCTCGGCGGTCAGACCGCTCTCAAGTTGTCCGGCGATTTCGATCGTCTGGGCATTCCCATCATTGGTACCACGTTTGACAGCATGGACCTGGCCGAGGATCGCAGTCGCTTCTCGGACATCCTGAAAGAACTGGAGATTCCGTTTCCGCCGTACGGAGCCGCACGCACCGAGCGGGAAGCCATCGAGCGCGCTGAAGAGATCGGATATCCGCTCCTCGTGCGCCCGAGCTATGTCCTGGGCGGTCAGGGAATGCGTATTGCCATCAACAAGGAGGAGGTTGAGGAATACACGCAGCGCATCTGGAAATTGATGCCGGACAACGTGATCCTGCTGGACCTCTTCCTGGAAAATGGCATCGAGTTGGATGTGGATGCCATCTGCGACGGTGAGGATGTGTGGGTGTGCGGCATCATGCAGCACATCGAGCCAGCCGGAGTCCACTCCGGAGACTCTACTGCCGTTCTGCCGCCCTACTCCATGTCCGAGGAAGTGCAACAGACCGTTCGTCAGTACATCAAGGACATCGCCCTGCGTCTTGGCGTCGTCGGACTGATCAACGTTCAGATGGTTGTCAAGAACGACATCGTCTACGTAATCGAAGCCAATCCGCGCGCCTCACGCACCGTACCATTCGTTGCGAAGGCTACCGGGATCCCGATTTCCAACATTGCCACGAAGGTCATGCTGGGAGAAAAGCTCAAGACGTTTGACGAACGCGGCGACCTGGATTCTGCACTCGTCGGGTTCGCGGTCAAGGAGCCCGTTTTCTCCTGGGACAAGTTCCCCGAAGTCCGAAAAGAACTCGGCCCCGAGATGAAGTCGACCGGCGAAGCCATTGCCTTCATCGAAGACTTCGACGACGAAGCCTTCAAGAAGCCATTTGAAATGAGGAATCTCTACCTGTCAAGGTAGAGATTGGGAATTGGCCGACCGCAGGGAGGCAAATGCCCTTATTTGTACTTGTCGCGATAGAGGGCGGCGAAGCGAGCGTAGCGAGCTTCAGACCGCCGATGGAGCGGCAAGTTGGGCCGTGCACCGGCCCTCATTGCGCAGCAATGTCAGGTTCGAGTTCACGAGGCGCGGAGCGCCGAGTCGACGTGAAACGGTTACTCAGCCTGGTTCGAGGGGGGTGGTTTTTTTATAGTCGGAATTGACTGGTACAGATGTACAACTCGATTCCGAAGCACAAAAACGAAGGGGTGAGGGACTCGCACGCGCCATGCTTCCGCGACCTGCGTTGGGTTCAGTACACGCAAGGCGCTCAATCAATCGGATGAATCCCGGGCACCACGCCTGAAATCTCCAGATGCATCTCATCGTCAACGGCTTCCTCGATCCAGTCGATGAAGACGCGCGAAGGGTAGCCCTCATCGGCCCATTCGACTTCCAGTTCATCGGCTTCCCGCTCCGCGCGGTCGATCATGTCAAACACGTCGTCGATCGTGTGCAGGTCACCGAAATGCTCCGAAGGAACGGGCTCATTCCGCTCGGTCATGAAAGCGGTCACGATTTCGTCGTCCACGACCTGGATCCACATCTGGCCGCCCCACGCGCAGAAACACCCACGGAAAACGGAAAAACTGTACGTGCCGTCGGACCACGCATCCCACGTTTCACGATGACTGGAAACGCCGTCTTCGCGAGGATCATCCGGACCCAGAACCTGACATCCGGAAAACATGGAAGCGTAGGCAAGAAGGAAGACAATAATCAGTTGTTTCATGTCGGCAAGATCGCTCAGCCCACAACCGGAAGCAGCGCCATATCGGCTGAGCGGACATTTCCCGACTCTGAAATGCTGTCCAGCGAAACCGGATCGATGGTGCCCACCCGTTCACTGTCGTAGGGTGCCTCCACGCGGACATGGTTGTCCGTGAAGCCACTCATCATCCCGTCCCGGTCCACGTCTTCCCACAGCACGGCACGCTCTGTGCCGAGATGCTGCGCGTAGAAGGCCGCCCGCTTCTTCTCGGACAGGATCCGGAGTCGACGATTGCGTTCCGAGCGGACGTGCTTCGGAACGACATCGCCCCCCATCTTGTCAAGTTGATCCACGGCCGTCGTATCCGGACGCTCGGAGTAGGTGAAGACGTGCAGGTAGGAGACCGGCAGTTCGGTCAGGAACGAGACCGTGTTCTCGAACCGCTCGTCCGTTTCGGCCGGGAAGCCCACGATTACGTCCACACCGATGGCGGCGTCGGGCATGACCTGCTTGATCCGCGAAACACGATCCACGTAAAGATCGCTGCGGTATCGCCGGCGCATCTTGCCGAGAACGAAGTCATCGCCACTCTGCAGTGGGAGGTGGAAGTGCGGCATGAAGGCTCGGGATGCCGCTACGAAATCGATGATGTCGTTGGACAGCAAATTGGGCTCACATGACGAAATGCGGAACCGGTCAATGCCTTCTACGCCATCCAGGGCGCGCAACAGGTCAATCAGTCCTTCACCCCGCTCCTGTCCGAACAGGCCAATATTCACCCCGGACAATACAATCTCCCGATACCCCGCCTCGGCAATGCCTTCGGCCTGCCGAAGAACTCCATCAATCGTGTCCGACCGGCTTCGGCCGCGCGCCTGCGGGATGGTGCAGAAGGAGCAGGTGTAATCGCAACCGTCCTGCACCTTCAAGAACGCCCGAGTCCGCTCGGAGGCAGAGAAAGCCGATCCGTAGGTCGTGACGTCATCGATGCAGGAGACACTGACCTGCGTCAATTCCTTTTTGGTCAGGGCATCGATGTATCCAAAGATGTTGAACTTCTCATTTGCTCCCAGGACCAGATCCACACCGTCGATGTCCGCTACCTGCTCAGGCCGCAGCTGCGCAAAGCACCCGGTAACGATGACGAAAGCATCCGGATTGGCCCTGAGTGACTTCCGGATGGCCTGCCGGCATTTGCGATCCGCCTCTTCAGTGACCGTGCATGTATTCAGCACGACGACATCTGATGCCGTTCCGAACGGAACAACATCGTAGGATTGATCGCGGAATTGCCGGGTCATGGTACCGGTTTCAGCGAAATTGAGCTTGCAGCCCAGCGTATGGAAGGCGACAGATGCCACGCGAAAAGAGGAGAATTCGAGCGATGGAGCGCGGCAGTCCAACGTGGTTGGTATTTTCGTGGTTTCACCCACCACCGGGCTGTGGCCCGGCTTCACTGAATCATCGGCTGCATGTTTGCCACCAAGTTCGCCCCTGAAGGAAAAGGACTCATCCTGGGCGCCTTCACGATATTCGCTGTACTGGCGTTGCTGGGATGGTTGAACGGAGGCTGGTTCGGGCCCGTCATTGCCGCCTTCGGCACGGTGCTCTTCCTGTTCACCCTCTGGTTTTTCCGTGATCCGAAACGCGAGATCACCAACGCGGACGACTGGACACTCATCTCGCCTGCTGATGGGAAGGTGGTGGTCATTCAGGACATTGAGGAGCCTCTTTATCTGAAGGGCCCGGCCAAGCAGATCTCCATATTCCTGTCGCCCTTGAACGTGCACGTCAACCGCATTCCCATCGGCGGAACGATTGAGTTTGACCAGTACGTCCCGGGCGATTATCTGGTAGCGTGGCACGAGAAGGCCAGCGAGCTGAACGAGCGCAGTCAGTTGGGCGTACGTCATGCTTCCGGCCAGAAAATCCTCTTCAAGCAGATTGCCGGGGCCGTGGCCCGCCGCATTGTCTATCACGTGTCGACGGGTGATGTCGTCGAGACGGGACAGCGGTACGGCATCGTCAAGTTCGGATCGCGCATGGATATCCTGGTGCCGCCGGATGCGCAAGTCCTCGTCTCCCTGGGTGACAAGGTCCAGGGGGGCATCCATCCCATCGCCCGACTTTCGGAGGGATCGTGATGAGACGACGCCGACGCCCCCGCCCGGGTCTGAAGCAACGCCGATTCCGGCAGCGCCTCATCACCTACAGGGACAATCGGAGACGACCCGCCCTCAAGGGCATCCCTCGCGCCGCCGTGCCGTCGTTCTTCACCCTGATGAACCTGTTTTGCGGCTTCCTGGCCATCATCCAGGTGAGTGAGGGTGATTTGCAGAAAGCAGCGTGGCTGATCCTGCTTGCCGCTTTTTTCGACATGCTCGATGGCATGATGGCGCGTCTGACCAACGGGACAAGCCTCTTCGGAATGGAGTTGGACAGCCTGTGTGATGTCGTTTCCTTCGGGGTTGCGCCGTCGTTCATGATCTGGTCATTCGGGCTGAAGGATCTGGGTACGACAGGCGTGATTGTCGCATCCCTGCCCGCACTGGCCGGCGCCATCCGGCTGGCGCGATTCAACGTTAATTACGAGGGGACCAAGAGTGCCTATTTCTCCGGATTGCCCATTCCTACCACAGCCATGGTCATCGTGGCCATCATCCTCAATGATGAAATGGTCCGCGAGTGGGTCTCCGACAGGGGCGATCTCAACCTGATCCTGACCACGGTCATTGTGCTGGCTGGATTGATGGTGACGAACATCCCGTTCGATGCACCGCCCAAGCCGACGGCCAGCTATGCGCGCACTTATCCGTTCAAGGCCATCTTTTCAGTGGTCTCTGTTGTGTCCCTGATCTTCTTCAGGGAAGTGGCCCTCTTGTTCATCCTGCTGGCCTATCTGGCCATCGGTATAGGAAGGGCGGGGTGGAACATGATCATCGCCATTCGCGATGCCGAGCCGGATCCTTCGGGGGAGTTGCCTGACGAGCAGGGGGCAGGATGAATTCTCGGTCATCCCGGCCGGGTCATCCCAACCGGGAGCCATCACGTTGTATCTTTGGGCCTCCAGACATTTTCCGTATCCGGCTTGGCCGGATCAACGCATCATCGCCATGTACAAAGCCGAAATCACCGTCACGCTTCGCCCCTCCATCCTTGACCCGCAAGGCAAGGCTGCCCATCACGCCCTTGGAGAGCTTGGATTCGACAGCGTGCACCAGGTGCGTATCGGGAAGTTCATCGAGCTGCAGATTGAAGCAGGCAGCGCAGCTGATGCAGAGCGGATTGCAAAGGATGCGGCTGACAAGCTGCTGGCCAACCCGGTGATGGAAGATTTTCACGTGGTCATCCATGAGCTCACCTCAGCCTGACAGAGCGCGCGAGCTTCAGGTTGAAGTTCTGGAGGAAGAGGCCGTCAGTGCGGCCTGGCGTGTGCTCCTGTTCAACGATGAGGTGCATACGTTCGATGAGGTCATCCGGCAGATCATCAAGGCGACCGGTTGTTCGCTTGGACAAGCGGAAGGCCTGACCTGGCAGGTACACCACCAAGGCAAGGCACAGGTGTATGAAGGCGAGTTCGAGGAGTGTCTGAAGGTGGAGTCCGTGCTTTCGGAAATCGACCTCATCACCCGGATTGTGGGGTAGAAACCTGGAGCACCGGCGTACATTTTTGCCGCCCGGCGGAAAAATGTGCTGGGTGAAAAGGCGTCCTGAAGCCCTGTTCAGGTGATTCAGGGAGAAAGAGACGGTTTTGATCGTGTCGGCATGGTTGTTGGCCTTGGGGAAGGCAGGACAACCAACCCCTCAGGTTACTCGACATGATCGTAACAACTCGAAAACTGTATTCCTCCATCGGCGTGGCCATCGCGACGCTGGTGGCAACCGCCCTCTTTTTCGCGCTGCCATCGCTGGCCCAGAGCCAGACGGGAAAGGCCACTTGGTCAAATCTCACTGACCACGGTCGAAAAACCGCTTCAGGCGAGCGCTATGACCACCGTGCCCTCACGGCCGCGCATCCGACCCTTCCGTTCGACTCCATGGTCCGTGTGACCAATGCTGTTACCGGAGAATCGGTCGTAGTCCGCATCAACGATCGGATGGAGGCATCGGGTAATGCTGCCATTACGGTGTCGGGAGCAGCAGCCCGCCAACTCGGACTGCATCACGACGGACCCGGTGTGGTCGAGATGAGCGTCATGGATCTTGATCAGTCCGTCATCGTGGCCGCATCGGATCGTTGGTCCGATGATGGTGAAGCACGTGCCGTGCCCATGAACAGGGGCGCGACGCTGGCCGATGACGTACCGACGGTCCCGGAGCCTACGGCAGAAGAAGTGAGCGTGACCGAGGAGGTGCAGATGACATCCTGGTTCACCTTGCAGATCGGCTCGTTTGCAACCATCGAAGGTGCGCAGTCGCTGGCCAAAGGCTACGAAGAAGCCTGGGTGCGTGAAGTGCCGACCGAGGACGGTCAGGTCTACCGGGTGTACTTCAGTCGCTTCGAAAATGAAGGCCCGGCCCGTTCGGCCCAGAACCGACTGTGGTCCGAAGGTCAGGACAGCTTCCTCAGAGTCATCGGTCCCTGATCCAAAGCAACATTCCGTGCAGACAGCGGCCGGGGTGGCATTTTGCCACCCCGGCCGCTGTCATTCGGTCCGCCCCGCCCATGCTGCGTCCAGGACTGCCTGGTCCGGGAAGCCGGGCGGGGCGGACCGTATATTCGAGCCCGCTCCGCTCGTCATTCTCCCTGCAAAATGTCCGATTCGCATCTGGTGCTGGCCTCGTCCGGAAGGGCCGAGATCAAGGTCAAAGGCTCCCGGTTCATCGGTGAGGCTCTTCCTGTGGCATCAGTCAGTGAGGCAGAGGAGGCATTGCAGGCTGTCCGGAAACGGGAGTACGATGCCACGCATCATTGCAGCGCCTGGCGCATCGATCCGGAAGGCACCGAGTTCCGATGGAGTGATGACGGGGAGCCGTCCAACTCAGCCGGTCAACCCATCTTCCGGCAGATCGAAGGGCGGGAGCTGTTCGGGACCATTGTCATCGTGACCCGCTACTACGGCGGAACCAAGCTTGGAACGGGAGGGCTGATCCGGGCTTATGGAGAGGCCGCTTCCCTCGCCCTGGACAATGCGCGCACAAAGGAAATCATTCCGCGTACCCGGCTGACCATGCGTTTTGCCTACGACGACACATCACCTGCCATGCACCTGATCAGCCAGTATGACACCGTCATGGCCGACACGCGCTACTCGGACGAGACCGAGATTGACGTGGACGTGCGCGATCGGGATGTCGAGGCGTTCACGGCAGCGTTTGTCGAGGCGCTCAGCGGACGAGGCACCATCGATCGCGCCTGATCATCCGACCTTCAGCGCCTCGACGGCCAACCGGTCGACACGATTGTTGAGTTCATCATCCGCGTGCCCCTTGACCTTGACGAACGACACGTCGTGTTTTTCCATCAACGTCAGGAGCGCTTTCCAGAGATCCTGATTCTTGACCGGCTTCTTGCCGGCCGTCATCCAGCCGCGGCGGATCCAGTTGTCGATCCAGCCATCGTTGAATGCGTTGGCGATGTACGCGCTATCCGTATGCACGGCCACGGTGCATGGCTCCTTGAGTACTTTCAGGGACTCCACAACCGCAGCCAATTCCATGCGATTGTTCGTCGTCTCTTTTTCAGCCCCTGTCACGACCCGCTCATGACCATTGAACATGAGCAAACCTGCCCAGCCGCCTGGACCGGGATTTCCGCTGCATGCGCCGTCGGTGTAGAGGGTTACTTTCTTTTGTGCCACGTGTCGATAGGGCTGTGAAGGGGTTCGGGTGACGCAGGATACCCGTCAGGACCTGCGCAGTTCGCCGGGATGTCCGGGAAGGCGTCCATTCACGAAACGTTTGATGCCCGAGCCGATCCGAGTACGTTCCCGCGAGTATACACGCTTCCAGAAAACAACCGGCCCTGCCCGTCGCCATGAAATTTGTTGACTACGTAACGATTACCGTCCGCAGCGGAAAAGGGGGCGCAGGAGCCGTCTCCTTCCGCCGCGCCAAATATCAGCCGAAAGGCGGTCCTGACGGCGGGGATGGTGGCGAAGGCGGGTCCGTATCCCTCGTGGCGGATTCCCACCTCTACACGCTGCTCGACCACCGCTACAACCGGCATCACTTCGCTGAGAATGGGCATTCCGGGTCGGGCAACAACAAGAAGGGCAAGGATGGGCAGAATATCATCCTGAAAGTGCCGGTCGGGACGGTGGTCAAGGATACCGATACGGACGCCGTCATCGGGGAGCTGCTGGAAAACGGCGACGAACTTGTGCTTGCCAAGGGCGGACGGGGTGGCAAGGGCAATGACTTCTTCAAGTCGGCCACCAATCAGACACCCCGGCACGCCCAGCCGGGCGAGCCAGGTGAAGAGTTGAACATCACGCTCGAGCTCAAGCTGTTGGCCGATGTCGGACTCGTCGGCTTTCCGAATGCGGGCAAAAGCACGCTGGTGTCCAGCCTGTCCGCAGCCAAGCCCAAGGTGGCTGACTACCCGTTCACGACGCTCGAGCCATCACTCGGCGTCGTCGCCATGGACGATTACCAGTCATTCGTCATTGCCGACATTCCTGGAATCATCGAAGGAGCTGCAGAGGGGAAGGGGCTTGGCATCCAGTTCCTGAAGCACATCGAGCGCAATGCTGTTCTGCTGTTCCTCATTCCCATCACCACGGAAGATCCGGGCGAGGAGTACCGAACCCTCCTCAGCGAACTGGAATCCTTCAACGCGGAAATGCTGGACAAGCCGCGCATGGTGGGTTTGTCCAAGATGGACCTCATTCCGAGTGATGAGCACAAGGAGACGATTGCCGAGGCCCGCAGTGCGCTTCCCGAAGGGCTCGATGTGATGGCCTTCAGCTCTGTTTCGCGCCACGGCCTGGACGCTCTCCGGCACAGGCTTTGGGAGTATGTGCAGCAGGCCCATTCGTTTGATGTCGACGATTGAGTCTGCATCCATCGGTCCTGATGCTCGAGCCCTGGAAATCCGTTGCGCCCTCGGACTGCTGCGGGTGAAAGGCATCGGGTCAATGCGGGCCTGCAAGTTGGTGGGAGTCTTCGGTTCTGCGCGAGCAGTACTGGGTGCGTCCATCGAAGCGTTGGTTCGATCGGGCCTTGTGAACGAGGCAGGCGCACTGGCCATCCGGAACGCGCACCCGGTGGCACATGACGACCCGGTCGTGGTGTTCCATCATGAACATCGGGCTGCAACGAGTGTCCTGCTGTTTGCCGACGAAGCCTATCCTGACTTGCTCGGACGGATTTCGCAGCCACCCATGTTGCTGTGGGCGCGGGGGCGAGCCACCCCAAAAATGGCTCCGGCGGTTGCCATTGTGGGATCCCGACGTGCTTCGGACCGCGGACGAAGGCTGGCCTGGAAATGGGCCTATCGGCTTGCCTCCGCAGGCGTGACGGTCGTCAGTGGGTTGGCCGAGGGCATTGATGCGGCTGCGCATGAGGGCGCTCTGGCTGCTGGAGGGTACACGGTAGCCGTCGTGGGAACGGGAATCGACAGGGTGTATCCCGCCGGGAATCGCGCGTTGGCCATGGAGATTGCTCGATCAGGACTCATCCTTTCTGAATTCGACCCCGGTACGGGTCCGAGAGCCCATCACTTTCCCCGTAGAAACCGCATCATTGCCGGCTTGAGCCACATGGTTGTGGTTGTGGAGGCAGAGGAAGAATCCGGATCCCTGATAACGGCCCGCATGGCGCAGGATGAAAACCGGGAGGTTGGTTTGGTACCCGGCTGGCCAGGGGATCCAAACTCGGCGGGTACGAATGCCGGCATCCGGGAGTGCCTCGGAGGCTTGTTGACAGCCCCCGAGGACATATTGCACACACTGGATTGCATACCGTCGTTGGACTGGACGCCACCCGAGCACGAGCGTGCCGCCGTGGATTCCCGTCGCAGGCCTGATCGGGAGACCAGGCGTCGGGTTGGGCGCAGATCACCCGTGCGATCCGGAACACCCAAAGGAATGATCCGGCAGCATCTGCAGGCTGGACCCGCATCGGCGGAATCACTCCTCATGGTCACGCACATGGATCGCGCTTCGCTCGAAACGGCGCTGCTGGACCTGTTGCTCGAAGATCGGATCCGGCTGGGAGATGATCAGCGGTACCACTGGCATCGTTGAATGATGCCGGGACAGGAACGGCGGGGGTAAAAAAGAAGGCAGCTGGTCGACCCCACCGACGACCAGCTGCCATGAGATGTGAAAACCGAAGGGTTGAGGTGTTGCCAGTTGACCCAAGCGGTACACAACTGCGTTGACGGGAGAAAGTGCGACGGGTTGCGCAGGATCCGGATTTTTCTACGCGACCGGGACCCGGTCCGATCAAGAATCGGAAATGTGCTTTTCATGGTTGCCACATCGCCTCCCAACGACACAACCCCTAAACTGCGGCATGAGCGAACCGGACAAACAACCCACCGAATTCCGATTCGACGTTCCTGCTGGCTACGAGGCCGCGGAGCGTCTCGATGTATATCTGACGGGATTCCTGCTGAATGCCACGCGGGCACGTGTCCAGAAAGGCATCAAGAAGGGAATGGTCGTTGTCAACGACGAGGTCAGCACGAAACCATCCCGCGTCGTTCAGGCCGGCGACAGGATTGTCTGCACCCTGATGAAGCCGCCGCCCATGGACATCCTGCCGGAAGACATTCCGCTGGATGTCCGGTATGAGGACGATCACCTGATGGTCATCAACAAAGCGGCCGGCATGGTGGTACACCCGGCATTCGGCCATCGGACTGGTACGCTGGTTCACGCCGTCCTGCACCACATCGGAGCGGATCCGATCCTGGTGGAGTCAGCAGATGATCGGGACCCGGACGACGATTCCGACGATGATGATGACGATGGACAGCGGAGCGGATTGTCGACCATCAACCTGGCCCCCCGATTCGAAGGGGATCCTGTATTGCGACCGGGTATCGTGCATCGCCTTGACAAGGACACCAGTGGACTTCTCGTGGTGGCCAAGCACGATCGCGCTCACGTGGGTCTGTCCAGGCAGTTTGCCGAACGAACGACGAGGCGCCGATACAACGCCATCATCTGGGGTGTCCCGGATCCGGACTCAGGGACCATCCAGACGGATCTGGCACGAGATGTCAGGGATCGTCGCAAGATGGCCACGGTCGAATCCGGCAAGGGCAAGCATGCCATCACGCACTACAGGGTGATCGAGCCGTTCGGTTATACTTCACTGGCTGAATTCCGGCTCGAAACCGGCCGGACCCATCAGATCAGGGTCCATGCTGCCTACATCGCCCATCCGATCTTCGGAGATCCCGTCTATGGCGGGGACCGGATCCGGTATGGCCGTGACGAAGGACAGCGGCGTGCCTTCTATGGCAATCTGTTCAAGGTGCTTCCCCGGCAGGCCCTGCACGCCCGCTCCCTTGGTTTTACCCACCCGATAACGGGCGAGGACATGGACTTTGAAGCCGAGTTGCCGGAAGACATGGAGCATGTCCTTGATCGGCTCCGGAAGGTGGATCTGGTGCGGATGTAGAGCGACCTTGAACGCTGGCGCATCCGGGGCATCCAACACGATGTTTCAGTTAAGTCTGCAACACCAAGGCCGTTTCGTGGTAGATTGCCGCCCCACGGGTCGCCCCGACGCCATTCGCCTGTTGCGACCCTTCATCACCCGGTGCCACCCATCCCATCCAGGCTCTCAGCATGGAATTGACCCGACTTCTGGATTCGACGAGTGTTGCGGTAGGGGTGGAGGTTTCCGACAAGGAATCCCTGCTTCATGCCGTCATCGATCTGGTGGCAGGACGTGATGAAGTACTCGACGCCGACGCCATGCGCAAGGCGGTGTTCGATCGGGAGATGACCATGTCCACTGGCGTGGGCAAAGGTCTGGGCCTGCCGCACGCAAAGACTTCTGCGGTGGAGGGAATCCTCGCGGCGCTCCTGGTTACAAAGGAACCCGTGGACTTCGAGTCCATCGACAACGAGCCCGTAAGGATCGTATTCCTGCTGGTCGGGAAGCAGGATGCCAAAAGCCAACACGTTCGCATCCTGAGTCGAATCTCCCGGATGATGAACCAGAAAGACACCCGGGAGAGAGTGCTTGGTGCCACTACGCCCGATGCGCTCCTCTCTGTCATCGAAGAGGCCGAGTCCCAGCTGAATTAGGTCATGAATACCTTCAAGTCCATTTCCGGAACGTTCGATATCCTTCCGGACGAGTACAGCAGTGGCGGGGATACGATTGCCCCCTCGCGCATGTGGCGACATCTGGAGCAGGTCGTGCATGCGGTCATGGCCCAGTATGGAGCAGAGGAAATCAGGACGCCCATTCTGGAGCCTACCGAGCTCATTGCTCGTGGCATCGGGGCCCTGACGGACATCGTGACAAAAGAGATGTTCGCCTTCGAGCGCGGCTCAACCAACTACGTCATGCGGCCCGAAGTGACGGCGCCGGTCATGCGGGCCTATCTCCAGCACAATCTGGCCCAACGCGGCGGCACGCAGCGCCTGTATTACATCGGGCCCTGTTTCCGTGCAGAACGCCCTCAGAAGGGCCGGTATCGCCAGTTCCATCAGTTTGGACTGGAAGTCATCGGATCCGAAGATGCTCGCGCCGATGCCGAGACCATCCTCTCGCTTCGGGATATCCTGGAGAGGCTGGGTCTCCAGCAGTACACCCTGCGTATCAACTCGCTGGGGGATGCAGACAGCCGGCCGGCCTACAAGCAGGCACTTGTCGAGTTTCTCACGCCGCTGGCCGGCCAGCTTTCGGATATCAGCCGGAACAGGTTGGAAACGAATCCCCTTCGCATCCTCGATACAAAGAATGAAAAAGAGCGGGCCCTCCTTGCGGAGGCCCCGTTGCTGTCGGACTTCATCGATTCAGCGAGTCGTGATCACCACGATCAGGTGAAGTCGCTCCTCTCCGATGTGGGGATCGACTTTGTGGAAGATCCCTTCCTGGTCCGTGGCCTGGACTATTACAGTCGCACTGCGTTTGAATTCGAGAGCCCGCTTCTGGGTGCCCAGAGTTCGATTGCTGGCGGTGGTCGATACGACCTGCTTTCGCGGGAGGTGGGCTCCAAACAGGTGGTTCCGGCTGTCGGCTTTGCTGCAGGTATGGAGCGCATCCTGTTGGCGTGTGCCGCCGAAGAGATTGCCCAACCCGCGGCGCCGCAGGTGGACGTGTTCATCGTCGCACTGGGCGATGCCGCCATGTCGTGGGCCTTTTCAGGTGCAGCCCACTTGAGACGGGAAGGTCTGGACGTGGCCTATGACCTGAAGGGTCGCTCCATGAAAGCGCAGATGCGCGAAGCCAACAGGCAGCAGGCCCGTTTTGTGGCCATCGTCGGCGATGAGGAGCTGGCGTCGGGCTCGGTGCAGCTCAAGAACATGGAAACGGGCGAGCAGCGTCCCGTGAATCTCGAGGATATTTCCAACAGCGTGAACGCATGAGGCCCCGATGTATCCCCGCCTGAGTGATCTGATTACCGAATATCTGGGCTTCAGCCTGCCAATTCCGATCAATTCGTTCGGATTCATGGTGGCTGTGGGTGCCATGACGGCAGCGTGGCTGCTGCAAAAGGAGTTCGATCGCATGTACGGCGTCGGGCAACTCAACGGAGTGAAGATTCCCGACCCGGAGCAGAAAGGCAAAGGTCGAAAACGAATGGTGACGGTGAGTCCTTCGTTCATCGTCGGGACAATCACCATGCTTGGAATAGGCATCGGCTTCCTTGGAGCCCGCCTCTTCCACATCCTTGAGAACCTGGATCAGTTTTTCCGTTCGCCCATCGACATGATCTTCACGACGGGTGGGTTCACATTCTATGGAGGGCTCATTCTGGGGAGCTATGCCATTGTCCGCTATGTCCGCAAGAAAGGACTGGATCTCGGATCGGTGGCGGATGCCATTGCCCCAGGTGTGATGCTCGCCTACGGCATCGGTCGGATCGGATGCCATCTTTCCGGCGATGGGGACTGGGGAATCGCAGCCGATATTGCCGCCAAGCCGGACTGGCTGCCCATGTGGCTCTGGGCAGAGACCTATCCGAACAACATCCTGGGGATCGACCTTTCGATGACGCCGGTGTATCCCACACCGTTGTACGAGTTCGCGATGGCTGCCCTCATCTTCGGCATCCTCTGGTCATTCCGGAAACACGCCCACCAGACGGGGTGGCTCTTCTGGGTCTATCTGGTGTTCAACGGGGCGGAACGCTTCTTCATCGAGAAGATCCGGGTCAACAATACCATGGAGATACTCGGGCAAACCGTTACGCAAGCCGAGTTGATTGCGCTCGCGCTGATCCTTGTGGGCGTCATCGGAGTCGTCAAGACGTGGCCCCAAAGGTCGGATGTAACCTCAACCGCGGACGAGGGGACGGGTGAGACAGGTGGGACCACCGGATCCAGCCAGTGAAATGTTGCGGCCGTTGTAGGTCAGCACGTCAAAACCTTCGCTCGACAGCATCTCTGTCGTGCGCGTATTGCCCTTCTCTACGAGGCACGTGCTGTTGTCGAGAGCAAGCACATTGCCGCCCAGGGAGTCGTATTCCGCAGGGGGGACTTCGAGCAGTCTGAACCCTTCACGTTCAAGTCGCTGCCGGAAAAAGACAGGCATCAACCGGCTGTAAACCAACAGGCAATCATCGCTCAAGGGGGATACGAGCGACATCAGGTGCAGAACGTCCGAGGGCCCCTCGTTCCAGGGAAGGGGAACACGAACCAATTCCTCAATCGAGTCGCCGCAGAAGGCCTCCAGCGCATCCGCACCCGCATCATTGGTCCTGAATCCGATGCCGACGGCAGGCAGTTCCGGTCGGAGCCACACCACATCGCCGCCTTCCAGAAGCGCACTTTCGTTTTCAATGGCCTCCGGGCGCATGCCAAGCCGGTCCAGTTTGGTCATCATGGCCTCCGTTTCGGGACGACGTGCCGGCTTGCCCATGCGCCCCAGAAGGAATCCAGTCCCGCACGCTACGACGGGGTCATGTACGTACAGGCTGTCCATTCCGGCACACAATTCCGGATCGAGTACCTCTACCTGTGCCCCGAAATCGTCCAGTATCCGGATGAATTGATCTGATTCCCTGCAGGCCGCATCGAAATCCGGCTCGAAACGGAAACCGAAGGATCGCCAATGGGCCGCCAACCAGGGCGGAGACTGGAAACAGTCCCGGGCATGGGCTACCAGGACCCGCCGCAGCGGGGCGGTCATCGTGAATCGAATCGCTCCTTTGGTCGACGAATCTGCGGGATCAGACATTGATGCTCACGTAGGAATACGTCTCCTGAGTTTCACCGCCAAAGCCCATCTTGAACTGGCTGATGCCCCAGCGAGGGTCTTCTTCATCCAGCACGATCCCGCCGAGGTCGTACCAGGTCAATTTGTCCATCATGTATTGAATGGCATCGTCGTGTATGGCCCGCGTGGCATCGGACGAGATGTCCGCGTACTCAGGATTGTTGGTGATGTAGAGGCACCGGAAGGTGTCCCGGCCAACGAAGTAGACCTGAAGACACACAATGGCACCGTTTGAGGGATCCCGTACGTAGTTGTGCCACAGGAACGGCCAGCGATTGCGATAGACCTTCTTTTTGGGCGGATCGGCATACCCTTTCCTCCGGATGAATGCCTCGACTTCCGCGTACACCTGGTCAGGGGAAAGGTCATTCCGGCGCAGTTCCAGGTCCGTTCTGTCGAATTTGTTGAGTCCCCGCTTGGTGCGTCTGTTGTATCCCGTCCGGATGTCGTCATACGGACGACTGAGGTCTACCACCGTGGTCCATGACCGGGAGGACTTCAGGACGATACCTGGAGCAACCGGCTCTTTGAGATACCGGGACATCAGGACAGGTGCACGCAGAAGGGAGGGGCGCTCATCCAGATCGAACCAGCACTCCGCCAATGGGAAAATGGAGACCATGTGGGGTGGACTTCCCGGATTGATTTTCATGTCAGCGACAGATGCAACTTAATCAATCAAGGGAAGAGATCGCAGCCTCCGGGAGATTGGCGGCTTCTGTCATCCCGTCCTACCTTGTCGGGCGTATTCGGATGTGCCGATTGGTCGCAGCCCGAAACCCAGCTTCCATCAATACCTGAAGTCCATGAGCACCCGAGAAAGGGGTCACAACCGCAAACACAAAGCCTCGCAGAAGTCGGACAACCCGGGCTCACGCGGCCGAGGCAGTGAAGCGTCTGGAGCCGAGCGCGCTCGCTACGTAGCCGGCCGCAACCCGGCTCGCGAGCAGTTGGAGAAAGATGCGGGCAGGGTCGAGAAGGTGTTGTTGCAAAAGGGAGGGTCAGGGTCGCTCAAGCAGATGGAACATCTTGGGCGGAAGCAAGGCATCCCGATCCAGTTTGTCCCCAAAGCCCGACTGGACCAATTGGTACCCGGCGTCAATCATCAGGGCGTGGTCCTGGCCGTGGCTCCCATCGAATACCTGGATGTGGATGAAATGCTGCGGCGCATCGCACCCGACAACGAGGCCGTTCGTGAATCCAAACCGGTCATTGTGGTGCTTGACCACATCCAGGACCCGCACAATCTGGGGGCCATTGTCCGCAGTTGCGCGGCAACGGGCGTGCGTGGACTGATCATTCCGGAACGTGGTGCCGCTCCTGTCACCGCGGCTGCGGTGAAGACCTCGGCCGGAACCATGTCCCGTGTCATGGTGGCCCGGGCCGGCAACCTGCTTCAATTGGTCGAGCAATTGAAGGAGAGGGGTTACTGGATTGCCGGTGCCGATGGAGGTGGAGAAACATCCATGACGACCATGGATTGGGATCGGCCGCTGGCCCTGGTCATTGGAAGCGAGGAGAAGGGAATGTCCCGAACGGTTTCCGAAGCCTGTGACCACCGCATTTCGATTCCCATGGAAGAGGGCGTGGAATCACTGAACGCGTCCGTCGCGGCGGCGCTGCTTCTTTTCCAGGCATACACGCACCGGTTGAATCGGACAGCGAATTGACCGAGGCCTGTCCGGACACCCGGCTGGCAGAAACAAACGACCCCGACCAACCAATGCATTACCGTGCAAAGGCCGGTCGGGGCGCCCACCTTTCAAGCGCGACAGGTCCCGAAGGAGCTGTCACCACCTGAAAATCGTCCGATTGCCGTCGGGGGAATACGGCCAGACGGCCGTGCCCCGGCAATCGAAGTGAACTGACCTTCTGATCAGCGGCGATTCCCGTTCAGTTTGTATACGATCTTGCGGATCGTATCGAATTGCAGGTAAGGATACTCCTCGCGCAGCATCTCGATGGCATCGTACGCCGGCACATTCTGGCTGCGCATCGTCTTGAATGCCTTGCGGATCTGGTAGTCGCGTACTCCCTTTTCACTCAACAGGTTGTGGTCGTCGAGCACGTCGTAAATATCATTGCTGATGAGGCCTTCCAACGGGTTGGCTTGGCCGGATTCGGTCCTTGCCTGCATGGTCTCTTGGCAGTTCTTGTTCTCTGAGAGGCAGAATGTGAGCGTTGGCGACTTCCGTACGATCGGTGGGGAATCCCTTCCGTCGCAGGATAAGAGTAGGTCGCTCCGGAGCCCCTGCAAAGTGAATTGACCTGAACCGTCCGGCCCGGTCCGCGAGTCGTTTCATTGCCGATTCGAGCCGTGGCGGCCCGTACCGACCTGTTGGGTCAAGGTGCCGAGTCGTCAGCGAGCGAGGTCAGCAAGGCCTGTATTTGCCGGCGCAGCGCTACATCAGGCTCCTGTTCCAGAGCAGCCTCCAGTCGGGATACCGGAATCTCGTCGGGCTCCCGCTGTGCGATGGTCGTGAGGGCAGCGGAACGCCGAATGGAAGACGGGTCCAGCAGCCACTCATCCGCGGTCTGGGTGGTACGCGGACCCTCCGGGAAAACCCGGGCCAGACAAAGGAGCGCCGAAGCGCTTACGTCGGGACTCATGTCCAGCAGGGGGAGCACGGCGCGCGCGACGGCATCATCATCTGCCGTGTCTGGTCCGATCAACTCAAGCGCCTGAATGCGGACGAGGTCTCCCTCGGAAGGGGTGACCAGCGCCGATCGAAGCACAGGCCAGGCACCTTCGGGTCTCAGGGAAACCAGTGTGCGGACGGCCGCCGCCAACTCATAGGCATCTTTTCCGGCATTGGCTACGGCCAGCGCTGCATCGTAGGCGGTCGGCGCATCAGGGAAGGAGGCCAGCGCGGTAGTGGCGGCGGCACGAACCCGGGCATCTTCGTGTTTGGTCCAGGATATCAGCATGCTCAGTGCCGACGAGGACGGGGCCATCCGCCCCAGAATGGGGGCGGCCTCCGCCAGGATGGGGGGATCCGTAGTGGCTGTGATGACGCTCCTCAACCCCAAAAGAAGGGTGGGGTCGAGCGAACCGGCAGAAAGCAGGTGGAGGGACCGGATGGTCGAAGCCGCATCCATCGAATACCGGAGCTGCGAAACCAGATCGGATTCCACCGGAGCCTGCTCGAAGTCCAGTGGGACGGTGGCCAGGGCATCCGGATGGATGAATCGTGGTTCGATACCCGTGGGAAGCTGGGTGCGTCGCTCCCGCTCATCCACCCTCAGGGTCACGCTGTTTGTTTCGGCAAGGGTGGAGTACTGAAAGGCCGCATCGAAAACAAACGTCTCCGGCACGAGGAGACCTTCCTGATGCTGTTTCAGCTCCAGATTCGTCTGCTCCGTGGAGGGGTCGTACTGGTACGAAAGGGAGATGACCGGATGACCGGCAGCGTAGACCCACGTGTCGAAGAATTGTCCGAGGTCTTCTCGGGACACGATTTCGAACTGCTCGCGCAAGGTTTCCGAATCGACCACACCTTGCCGGGCCATGTCCATGAACCGTTTCATGGATTCAGAAAATGCCTCTTCTCCGACCCGTTCGTACAGCATGCGCAGCACCCAGGCACCTTTGGCTTCCGCATGTCGGTCACGCAAATCGGCGGCGACGTGCCACCGATCCCAAACCAGCGGGCGAACGTATTGCACCGATTCCGAGAGGTAGCGTTGCCGCAATTCATCCAGCACGAGGCCCGCCGCCGCATCGCTTTCCTGGGCACGGATGTGCTCCACGGCCAGCCAGGCGCTGAGTGCCGTCTCGATCCAGTAGTCGGTCGGCGCAAGTCTTCCAAGAGCCGGAGTAATCATCAACTGGTAGTCCCGCCAGAGCCGTTCGTAGGTTCGCATCCAGCCGTCGGTGCGATTCAGGCCTCCCATGGACCGGATACCGAACCCCGCGAATGCAGCAGGAACAGATTCTCCTCCGATGGTCAGCAGGGTATAGGTAGCCGCCTCCGCCTCACCGAGAAGCCTTTCCAGCCAGACGGTATCCAGCCCCATGCTTTCCATCGCCTCGTCAGGAGATATGACGGAAAGGCCGGTTGCCCGATCCGGCAGCCACGCCATGAAGCCGACGGCGCGCGGGTACACGGTAGAAAATGTGGTACGCGCCATGGCTCGTCCATCGAGTTCGAACGAGGTCGTCTCCGCACCACCCGAGACGACAACATTCCAGCGGACGGGTGCCGCAACGGTCACGTGATAATCAGCAGCGGAGATTTCGTCCACGGGCAAAGGCATCCAGGTCGCACGTCCGGGCAAGGAAGACGTCCAGTAGGCCACGGTACGTCCATCATCTTCCAACAGACGCAGGGCACTCCGGATTCGATAGTCGACATCCACCCTCCAGAGATCGGTGACTCCCTCGGGGATGCGGATGGTCAATCTGCCATCTGCCACATTCCATTCGACGTCCTGGTCCAGATCAGGCAGGCGCACATTCGTGATCTCAAGGTCGGCGACGTTCAGGATCAGAAGGGAGTCCGGCCCGGCAGCCGCATGGACGGCAGCCGTGCCTGAGGAGGCTGTCCGGCTGGAATCCAGGGTCAGGAAAATACGGACAAGTTCAACGGAGACGCTTCCTGGATCCGTGGAACGGATGGGTCCGTCCAGAATGATGGAGGGGGCCGGCTTGGGAGCAACCTGTCCCATGGAGGGCAGGGGCAAAGCCAGCAGCAAGGCCAGTAGTCCAGGCGCAATACGCGAACGCAGAAGGGGACGAAGCATGAGAGTGTCCTTGGGTTACGATTCGTTCGGTGGCGTGGAGGTGGTAAGGCGTGCCCCCATGAACAGGAGGCCGAAAAAACCAGTCAGGATGTAGAGCAACATCTGACCGGTATGGGTCAGCAGGGCATAGGTGGCGGCATCTGTCTGGGCCATGCCGAACAGGAGTCCCAGCGACTGGATGGTGATGAAGTGATAGGTGCCGATTCCACCAGGAGAGGGAATGATGACACCGAATGCGCCGATGAGCATCAGACCCCAGGCTGACAGGGGCCCGATACCGTACGCAGAATGCTGACCCAGCATCAGGAAGGGAAGCCATGCCATCAGACCATAACAAACCCAGATCAGCAGGGTGTAGGCAATGATGCGCTCAGGGTGGCCCGTTCGGACCAGGCTCAGCAGTCCTTCCCGGAAGCGGTCCGCGAGGCCTGCCAGGCGTGAAGAGGGCTGGTTGATTCCCCGGATCAGGAACCACAGACCGACGGCACCTCCGATGGCAGCCAACAGTCCGAATCCTGCCAGGACTGCTCCGGAGGTAGCGGCCACCCAATCAGAAATGGGAGCAGACAAGAGGTCCCAGAGGGCCCCGATCTGATCCGAAAACACGAGCGGCACGGTCAGGAGCAGGAGTCCGAACGTAATCATGTCGAGGATGCGCTCCACGACCACAGTCCCCAGGACCGTACTGAACGGACGGGATTCCTGGCGGGCCACATTGGCCGTCCGGATGACCTCGCCGAGGCGAGGTCCTGCGTAGTTGGCCATGTAGCCCACCATCACCGAAATGAAGGCATTGGGTCGGGATACCGGCTCATCCGGAATGGAGCCTGATCGATCGGACGTGACGTCCAGAAACAGGGCCCACCGAAGGGCACGGATCCAGTGGCTGAGCAATGTGACGGCGACAACAGGGGGGAGCCACCAATAATTTGCCCGAGCCAGCGCTGTCGTCATGGCGTCAAAGTCCACTCCGCGAAGCGCGAGCCACAACAGGATACCGGCCACTCCAAAGCTGCCGGCGTGAATCAGATAGTCTTTGGCCCGCGATGCCATCAGCCCTCTTCCCTCAGGTCAACGACGTCCACATCGTCCGGGATGTCAAAGGCAAAGTGTCCCTCAGGGACCGCAGGATTGACCTCTATGTCCGAAAGGTCGAATACCATCCGCACATCATTCAGGTCAACGGCAATCAGGCGCGTGACCAGACCATCGGACTGACGGACCCACAAGTCGACCTGTCTGAATGCAGCGAAATCGTCGGTCGGGAGCAGTCGGAGCCGATCGTGCCGGGAGCCATCAAGCGTCTGCGTGCCTTCCCAGGACGTTCGGTACTCTTCCGAAAAGCTGCGCAGGAATCGCGTCAGCGAGAAGGCTGTTTCGTCCTCAACGAAATCATTGATGATGACCTGCTGCTGGCCCCGGTTGTGTATCCAGGTGGTCACGCCGTCTGTGACGATGGTCTGGTTGGAGGTTTCGATCCGGTACTCCGTGTCCGTGAACACCAGCTCTCCAGAGTACCGTTCGTCGGTGTCCATGAAGGCCGAGGAGGCTGTCTGAACGAATCGGAGACGCATGCTGTCGATGGCGTCGTAGCGATCGGACAACTGGGTTACCATGGCCCGCGCCTTCTCCTCGGCAGTCGCATCCTGCCGCGCGTGGGCCGGCCGGCCAATCAACGAGAAGCCGGCCAACAGGAGCACGAGCCAACGCCGACCAACGAGGGTGCTCAGGCCGCCGGGTTTGAGCAGACCACAAGGGGTGCTCAGGCCGTTATGCTCAGGACGAAGATTCATGGAGAGATGTCGGATGATCGAATGTGACAGGGACCTCTTCAAGGGTCGTGCCGAAACAGGGTTCCGGCGTCGAAATACGTCCTAGGAGATGGTTGCCTGCTCCAAAGCGTCCACTAAAGCGACCACGTCTGCCTCATCATTGTACACATGGGGAGCAATGCGGATGGCATTTCCCCGAACGGACACCGAGACGTTCCGTTCTGCCAGGGCTTGTCGTACCGATTCCACGGACTGGCCCCCCGGCAGGCGGATGCCCAGAAGATGCGCGCCCCGGGTGTGGGCGGGGGCAAGTCGATAGCCGGCATCCTGGATGCGTCCTTCAAAGGGTGCCATCAGCTGACGGGTGTAGTCCTGGATGGCCTGCGGCGACCACTCGGAAATCTGCTCCAGCGCGGCCAAGAGCATGGGCATCAATACGAAGTTGCTCTTCTCACCCACGTCGAAGCGCTGGGCACCGGGCTGGTACTCTGGCTCGTAATCCACGAGCCCGGCAAACTGCTCGCTGCCTTTGCGATTGATCCAGTTCTCCTCGATCGGTACTCCATCCGCAAAGCGGGGTCCCATCCACCCGAGGGCACATGAGTACGGGCCGAACAACCACTTGTAGCCCGCGGTGATCAATGCATCCGGCGGGGCGTCGGTCACGGAGAAGGGTAGGGCGCCGATCGACTGGGTGCCATCGATGATCAATGCAGCTCCGACCCGGTCGGTCTTCTTCCGGATGGCCGGGATGTCGAACAAGGTACCATCGGCCCAGTGGACGATGGGTACCGCCACAACGGCGGTCGACCCGTCAATGGCGGACAGGATGGCAGCATTCCACGCTGCATGGACTTCGTCGAGTGATGCGCCGCGCGGTCGGAACACCGTACGGATGTCGGCACCGGTTTCCTCTGCCAGACGCATCCAGGTGTACACGTTGCTCGGAAACTGCTCATGCAGCATCACGATATTCTGGCCCGTCCGCGGGTGCAGATTTCGCGCGGCCGTGGCTACACCGTAGGAAACAGATGGAAAAAGCGCGATATCGCGTGCATTTCCACCAATCAACCTGGCATAGGTCTCCTTGACCCTGCCCGGGATTTCGAAGAAATCGTCCGGGGTGATGAAGGAAGGGGATCGTTTGCCCCGGATGGCCGCAATTCCGGCTTCCTCCACCCGCTTGGACAGCGGCGACATGTAGGCGCAGTTCAGGTAGTGAACCGAGGGATCCAGGGAAAATGCGGATTTCTGACAGGACAACATGGCGGGTGGGGACCGACGGAAAGGATGGGGCGTGCAAGATACGGATGATATTCCGGCTCCTCGACCGCTTGACCCCTTCCATGTCCGTCCGGCCCACAGAAGACCAACTGACCGCGCACCGTCTCCGCATCATTTCGGGAGGGCAGACCGGCGTGGATCGGGGAGCTCTGGATGCGGCGCTTCAGCGGGGTTGGCCGTGCGGAGGGACCTGTCCGAAAGGACGTCGCGCTGAAAACGGACGGATTCCGGAGCGATATCCTCTTGTAGAGGCAGTTTCAGGGCGATGGGATGTCCGGACCCGGATCAACGTGGATGCTGCCGATGCCACTCTCATTCTCGTCCCGAAGATGCCCCTGCAAGGTGGTACACGACTGACGGCCGAATATGCCTGTGAGAAGGGCAAACCGATGCTGATTCAGTCCGAGCTATGGGATACTGACATGGTCTGCGATTGGCTCGATTCGATTGGTCCGGAGACATTGAACGTAGCGGGACCACGCGAAAGCGGCGCGCCCGGAATCGGGCGCGCCGCAGCATCATTCATCGGAAAGGTGTTGGACCGGTTGTCGGCATCGGGTTGGACTGGATGATCAGCGCATCTGGTCCGATGCAGCCTGCTCGACCAGTTCGAGGGAGCGACCCAGGACGACCTGGACTTGCTTCGCTTCCAGTTCCCTCAGTTCGAGGGCGATCTCCCGCTCGAGACGCTCAGCAGCGGCTTCCATGGCGGCAATGTCACGATCCAGTTCATCGAAGTGGATGGTCGAAACGGATTCCGGAGCCCGGACGATGATCCTGTGCTTGTGGTGCAGTCGGTCGTGGTCGCTGTGGACACGGAATTCGAAATGCGAGGCGGGTGCCTCTGCCACCACAACTTCCTGTTTTGACAGGAAGGGCAGGCCATCACCCGGCCAGAAATGGGTGGCCAGCACCGTCAAAAGGTTGGCGGAAAAAAGAATGATGGTGGCAATGCCAAGCGCCATGACCATTTTCTGGCGCCGTTCGGCGTTGTCAGCAGAATTACTGGTGTCGGTAGACATGCGTACCCTCCACAAGGCAACGGGTTGGATGGAATCGGGATACGTCTTCCGACAACGCTCACGTCCTTCGGGCCCGGATGCGGTAGGGAGGAAACGGTCAGGTCCGACCAATTATTGCATCGGCCGAACAAAAAATGAGCTAGCTGCTCTTGAGTGACGCCGTCGAGTATTTCGACAGGTCCACGTTTTCCTTCATGTGCCAGCACCAGAACTGCTGGCAGGGGAATACATTTTCGTACAGTGCCTTCCCAACAATGACCGAATCGACGCGATACGGAACAAGGTCGTTGAGGGCGATGAGGTGCTTGTGGTTGCCGATGCCCCCGGATGCCGTGATCTTGGCCTTGGTAAGAGCAGATCCCATTTCCCGGTACGCGGCCATGTTGGGTCCCTCCATCGTTCCATCCCTGGAGATGTCCGTGTAGACAATGCGTCGGCAGCCCCGCGCCTCCATGTCCAGGGCAAACTCCACTGCATCAAGACCGCTGCCTTCTGTCCATCCTTGAACGCGAACCTCACCATCGCGCGCATCCAGACCCACCACCACCTTGCTGCATCCGTACTTGTCGAGTGCCTCGGACACCAGGTCCGGATTCTGCACGGCGGCTGTCCCGATGATGACCCGATAGACGCCCGCTTCAATGGCACGATCAATGTCGGCCATGGTCCGGATACCGCCGCCTACCTGGACCGGAATGTCCAACTCCTCGCAGATCTGGTGGATGACCTTCCGGTTGTTGTCGCTCCCGCCTTTGGCTGCGTCCAGGTCCACAACGTGGATGACCTTGGCATTCTGGATGCGCCAGAGTTTGGCCATCTTGACCGGATCGTCGAAATAGACCTTCTCCTCTTCGTACTGCCCCTGGTGCAGACGTACACAGTTCCCTCCGCGGAGGTCGATGGCCGGTATGACGAGGATCTTTGACATGGATGGAGCCCTTCTCGGGCTGGAGGACTCCTACCTGCCGAATCGGGCCGGGTTTCCCCTCACAACGGCCGCTCATCGCGCGGAAAGTGACAAAGTGCCCTGCCTGTGTAAGCGGAATCAGTTAGATTCCTCCAGCCTTTACCCAGTCCCTCCGATCCGATGTCCCGACTCCTGTGTCTGATCCTTGCCCTGTCCCTGTGGTCGCTAGCTGCCGTTGAACAGGCATCTGCCGTGGCTCCGCCCCTCGATCCTGATACTGAAGCGGACGGCGAAATCGGGATCGCAATCGACCTTCCGGGCGAATGCCAAAACGTCGGGGATTCCTATGTCATCACGCTGACCACGACGACCCAGGCTGATGCCGTCTACAATGCGGTCGTGACCTGGACGCTGTCACCTTTCGTCACGGTTCTGGGCATAGAGGAGCACAAGTACGAGGACTGCGTGATCAACGGAGTCACGGTCACATGTACCATCCTTTCGATTCCTGGTGCCCGAGTGGTGGTCACGGAGATTACCGTGCAGGTAACAGAAGGCCAGAGCCAAGTGTACTCAGTCGGAGTTTCTGCCGGAAGTGATACGACATCGGGAGACAACACGACCGGAGGGACGGTTGAAAAGTGTCAGTCGCTCGGAGTCATTGCGGGTACGGTTTTCGAGGATCAGAATGCCGACGGAGCTCGAGATGTGCTGGCAGACAATCCCATTCAGGTGACCGGCATGACAGTCACGCTTGGAGGACCTGGAGGCGATGAAATTGGCAACGTCGCTGATGACGGCACCTACCGTTTCGAGGGACTTCCCGAGGGAGACTATACCGTTACTGCCAGCATGCCGGTCGTCACGAATCCCGGCGCCTGGAACGTCAGCAATCCAGAAACCGGAATGCACGCATCATTCCACCTTGACGAAGGCCAGGAAATCCTGAACAAGGACTTTTTGGTGTGGCAAGGTGGCCACATCGACATCGCTGTGTTTGAGGACCATCTGGCTGACGGTACTTTGACATGGGGCTCTTCGGATCCCAACGAAGATGATTCGCCGCAGCAGGACGTAGTAATCGAGCGCTACGAGCAATGTGGAGGCACCATGTCAGAGGAAAAAAGCGCTGGCGCCAATGGCGTTGCTGGTTTTTCCGACCTCCGACCGGGAGATCATTGCTTCCAGGCCAAGTTGCCGCAAGGATTTCCGGGATTGACAACGAGACAGCTCAAGGTTTCGTCATCGACAGGAAAGCCCGGCGCTCCGATCACACAAAGCATTGAATCCGGCCAGACACTGGGCGCTCTGAATGGTTCTGGAGACGGCACACCGGCGGTTCAGGAAAGAACAGTTCTCGTCTACACAACTGCCATTGTCTCCGGCAGGAAGCTTGGTGATCGAAATGGAGACAACCAGTACGATGAGAACGACGGAGACTCACCTCTTCCTGACTGGGATATCAGTATCCATACAGGCTACGGAACGCAGCAACAGGCGTTCGTGACGGGGACACAAACGGATGCAAACGGCAATTTTTCGATGGAAGTCGATCCAGGGTCATATCACGTCGTGGAAGACGATGGCGGAGATGACTGGACTCCCGTTGCTGGTGTTGCTGTCCCGATTCAAGTGACGAGTGGCTCGAATTCTAACTCCATCGACTTCATAAACCGCGCACTGCATGCTGATATCGCATTGTCAAAAACAGTGATTGGTGAGTCAGAAGTCAATAAAGGGGAAATCGTTGAATTCCAGATCGAGGTATCTAATCTGGGACCGGCTGTTGCTTCGGTGGTAGAGGTGATCGACACGATTCCGGAATTCCAGACTTTGTTGTCGGCCGGAGGAAATGATGCCAACTGCTCGAAGTCTGATAGGCAGGCCACATGTACGATCGGTACGATTCGCGTGGGAGAATCATCAACCATTTTTGTCGCTTTGCTTGCAGATTCGCTCGGGACGTGGGTAAATGAAGCAGAAGCCTCTCATCAAGGAGAGGATCGCACGGAGTCGAACAATAGCGGCACAGCCAGCTTTGTAGTGAAAGCCCCGGGGAGCATCAGCGGAACGCTCTTTCATGATCTGAATGCTGATGGGGTTAAGAATGACAATGATCAGATTTTGGCCAACCACCAGATCAGCGTTTCCGGGATCGAAACGTCCACCAACTCCAAAGGCGAATACACGGTGTCTGGCTTACAAGAAGGAGAACATCCAGTGGTAGTTCTGAATTCGCCAGACGAAGTCTTTTCAGAGCTGACGAAGACACTGACGGTTGCTCTAGCTGAAGGGGAGGAAAAAGAAGGAGTCAATTTTCTGGTATGGAAGCCAGGAAGTCTCAAGATTCCAACTTTCCATCTGACGGGGTATGAGGTTGAATCGACCGAGGTAGTGCCTCAATATGAGCCGATTGAAGCCCCCTTGTTGTTTTTTGAATCGTGTGGACTGGTAGGAGTTGAGATCACGTCGAGCATGTCTGCCAATGGGTTGTTCAACGCCGTGATTACTGATCTGAAGCCTGGAAAACACTGCTTCGCCGTAAATTTTCAGCGCGCGTTCCCTGGCGCCTTGGGTCGCCCGATTTTAGAGCACAATCCTTTGTCCAATGAGTTGTCTCACTTCGACTTTGTCACAAGTGGAGATGAGACGCTAGCGCGGGGTTTGCAGATTTATACCACTGCCACGCTGACAGGAACGGTTCGTCTCGACGCCGACGGCAGCAGTGGTGGTTGGCAAGGGACAGATTCCGTGCCCAATCAGCAAATCACCATCAGAGGGGGGCAAGGTCAATATTTCTTTGAAGGGTATTCTGATGCGGAGGGTCGTTTCAGCGTCCAATTGGATCCCATCAAGAATTGGGGAGATGGTGTACGAGTGTTGGTCGGAAGCAGTCATTCGGCATTACGTGCCCAGATCCCTGAGAAAACGGTTTTCTTGGCAGGAAGTAATCAGACCACGACCTACAATCCAATCGTCTATCCGGCAACGCAGTCGGCGGACCTGTCAACGAAAACCGTCCTCGATGTCGAGCAAATGATCGAGGACATTCCAAACCGTGTAAGCTTCTATGTTGGCAACAGCGGACCGGCCGATGCTCAACAAGCCGAAGTCAGGATTGAACTGCCTGAGGGATTTGAAATGGGGGATCTCGAGGCGGGCGAAGGGTCATGTGACGTAGGAAGCAGTTCGATGAATTGCGATGGTTTGGACCTGAGGATCGGAGATCTGGATCCTGAATTGGATGACGGTTCTGGAAGTCCCGTGCTCGATGAAGGAGTTGTTCCAGCTTTGGCAGTTTCGAAATTATCATCGGCTGATTGCGCCATTGATGGACAGATTGCGACATGTGTTTTCGAGTCCATCCCTGACTCCACCTATGGGGTGGTATCGCTGGGTTTTACCCCCCGCACCAGCGGACCGGCCACGATAACGGCGGGCGTGACCACGGACACAGATGACTTCATCACGTCCAACAATGAGGCCACGCTTGAAATCCCGCATGTGAGCGGAGTGGACGTGGAGTATGTGGCGGAGGTGCTTCCGGAAAGTCCTGAACTGGGCGCGGTGTATCCGAATCCGGCGTTCACGTCGCCGAGGATCCGGTTCAGCGTGGCCCAAACTGCCGATGTGGATATCCGCCTGTACGACCTGCTGGGCAAGGAATTGCAGGTGGTGGCCTCCGAGGTCATGCAACCCGGGACGTTCGATGCGGATATCGACACGGATACGTTGCCTTCGGGACAGTACATGGTCCGGGTACGGATCGGGAATCAGGTGTACTCGACCGGGTTCGCCGTGGTCAGGTAGTGCTGGAGGCTTCCTGCGCCGCATGAATCAAGTTGGGGGCACGCGGAGTTGAAGGCGACTTCCCATCCGGCTGATCTCAAACCCACTTCCATGTCTGACGCCCCATTCAACCGCATCATGGTGACGGCGGCCCTTCCCTATGCGAACGGACCCGTCCACCTCGGCCACCTGGCCGGTGCGTACCTGCCCGCCGACCTGTTCAGTCGCTATCAGCGCATGAAGGGCGAAGACGTCGTCTTCGTCTGCGGATCGGACGAAATGGGCGTGGCCATCATGGTGCGGGCCCGCAACGAAGGCATCGACCCGCAGGATCTGGTGGATCGCTACCACCCGATGATCGAGGAGGCATTCAAAGGGTTCGGGATGACGTTCGACCATTACGGAAGAACCACATCGCCCGTCCATGCGGAGACGAGTCAAGAATTTTTCCGGACGTTGGCTCGCAAGGATGTGTTTGCCCTCAAGACCGAGGAGCAGCTCTACGACCCGGAGGCCGGCATTTTCCTGGCCGACCGCTTCGTGGTCGGTACCTGTCCGACGTGTGGCAACGAGAATGCCTACGGTGATCAGTGTGAGAAGTGCGGCTCGACACTGAGTCCCAAGGAGCTCATCAATCCGAGGAGCACGCTCTCGGACGCCACTCCGGAATTGCGGGAAACGACGCACTTCTATCTGCCGCTCGGCGATTTCCAGGGTAGGCTCGATCAGTGGATCAGCACGCACCCCGAATGGAAGCCCAACGTGCTCGGACAGGTGCGGAGTTGGCTGAATGATGGGTTGAAAGACCGCGCCATCACTCGAGACGTGCCCTGGGGTGTTCCGGTACCCAAAGATGTGGCCGAGGAACTGGGCATCGACGCCGAAGGCAAGGTCATCTACGTCTGGTTCGATGCCCCGATCGGCTACATCTCCGATACAAAGGAATGGGCCATCAAGCAGGGCGATCCCGATGCATGGAAGCCGTACTGGCAGGCCGATGATACGCGGCTGGTCCACTTCATCGGCAAGGACAACATCGTTTTCCACTGTCTGATGTTTCCAGCCATGCTCATGGCGCACGGGGACTACACGCTTCCGGAAAACGTACCGGCCAACGAATTCCTCAACATTGAAGGGGACAAGCTCTCCACCAGTCGCAACTGGGCGGTCTGGCTGCACGAGTATCTGGAGGAGTTCGAGCCGGACTTGCTTCGCTATGCGCTGGCTACGATGCTGCCGGAAACGAAGGATGCCGACTTCAACTGGTCCGAATTCCAGACCCGGGTCAATTCGGAACTCGCGGACGTCCTGGGCAACTTCGTGAACCGGACGCTGACGTTTGCGGCGCGTTTTGCCGATGGCAAGGTGCCCGAGCTTGTCAATCCTTCCGATGCCGACAAGGCGGCTCTGGAGGAATTGGCTACGTTCCCGGGACGCATAGGAACGGCGTACGACTCCTACCGCAACAGGGAGGCCGTTTTCGAAACGATGGCACTCGCGCGTCTGGGCAACAAGTATTTCAATGACACCGAGCCCTGGCACACCCGCAAATCAGACCCGCAGGCGTGTGCCAACACGATCCATGTGTCGCTGCAGATCTGTGCGGCTCTTTCCGTGCTGATGGAGCCTGTATTGCCGTTCTCCTCTGCCAAACTACGTGGCATGTTGCACCTGGAAGGCGTCCGGGGCTCTGTTCCGGGTGGCGCCGGGGAAGGCATCGGTTGGGATGATGCGGGGCAGCCCCTCCTGAAGCCGGGTCACGAACTCGGCGAAGCCGGAATCCTATTCACCAAGATCGAAGACGACGTGATTGAAGAGCAGAAAGCAAAACTGGGCGCCAGCCCGGACGGCCAGGCGAGCGACGAAGCACCCTACGAGCCGGTGAAGGACACCATCCAGTATGACGACTTTGCCAAGCTGGACTTCCGCATGGGTACAATCGTTGAAGTGGAGGAGATGCCGAAGTCCAAGAAACTGGTCAAGACGATTGTGGACCTGGGTTTCGAGAAACGTCAGATCCTGGCCGGCATCAAGGAGCACTTCGCTCCCGAGCAGCTGATCGGAAAGCGAGTGGCCGTTGTCGCCAACCTTGCACCCCGCAAAATGATGGGGACCGAGAGCCAGGGTATGATCCTCATGGCCGAAGACCGCGAAGGTGCGCTTTTCCTGATGAACTCTGACGGCGAGAATGGGTCGGTAATCCGTTAGCGAATCAATCGTGCTGACAGGCGCCGTGGCATCCGCACGCCTTGCGCGGCTCCCTGTCCATTATTCGTCCGGATGCGTCGTAGATCAGTTCGCAGCAATCGGTGAATGCGTCGGCCAGCTGTTTGCGACCGCGCTGGATGCGTGATTTTGCACCCGACAGGGAAAGTCCGAGTCGCTTTGCCACCTCCGCCTGGGGCAGTCGGTGCAGGTCTGCCATGACAAGCGCTTCCCGGTAGGCCGGATCGAGTTCCTGAATGAACGGCTCCATGCAGTCCGCCATGTCACGGATGGCGTCCTCCTGTTCCTCTTCTTCGACAGGTTCGGAGTCCAGAGGCTCTGTCTCTGCGCGTCGTGCCCGGTAGTAGTCGGTAATGGTGTTGCGCGCAATCCGGTAGAGCCATGCCTGCAATGACCGGGCGGACTCCAGTTGGTCAGTGTTCCGGGCCGCTTTCAGCAGGATATCCTGTACGAGGTCTTCCGCATCGTCAGACGAGGACACCCGCCTCCTGACGAATGTCAGGAGGCGGGCCCGGTGTTCCTTCCAGAGGATGTCGGGGGCTTGCATGATGTCCTCGGTATGCATTGCCTCAGTCTCCGCAGCAACCACCGCCGCAGCAGGTGTCATTGTTCAGGGGACCGATTTCGAGTGTGATGTTTTTCATGGTTCCGTTTGTCGTTTGAGTGACTGGTTTTAGTGACTTCACCCATGCAGACGGAGCATCGTTCAAAAAGACGCACGGAATCCAAAAATCATCGTTTCCCGTCCCATGGGAGGGAAATGGGCTGTCCCTTGTCGATGATGAAGGTGGCTGTGATGGTGGCGGGCATATCCAATGCGTTCACCGTTTCATGGACGTGGCCCCGCATATTGTGATAGGCGGAGTCGGCTGCCACATGCCGAGGATCATCACCGAGAACCCGCAGCTCCAGAGAGCCTTCCAGTACCAAAGCGTACTCGTCCCCGGGATGGGTGTGCCATCCTGTTGTACCGCCCGGCTCGAATACGGCGCGGATGGTGATGGCCTCCTTGTCGGGTTGGTCGCTGACGGTCGTACGCTGCAGAATCTCCACAGCGATGCCCTGCATCTGCGCCTGCGCAGACGGTACGAACAGCAGGTAAGCAAGAAAAACGAAAAGGGAGATGCGCGGCATCGGACCAAGGTTGGGTTTTTAGCAATCTAGCGGAATCCGTACAGCGGGGGCAAACGAAAACGGGCGGGCCTCCTGAAGGAGGCCCGCCCGCAAAACGTCGCATCATAAAGCGCGATCAGATATTGATCGGCACACCGTAGGCGGCACGCGTGGCTTCCATGACCGCTTCCGACAGGGTCGGGTGCGGGTGGATGGACTCCATGATTTCGTGTGCCGTGGTTTCCAGCGTACGGGCTGTCACGGCTTCGGCAATCATCTCCGTCGCGTCATAGCCGATGATGTGGCAGCCCAGGAATTCACCGTACTTGGCGTCGTAGATGACCTTGACGAAGCCTTCGTTGTGGCCCATGGCCGACGCCTTGCCAGATGCGGTGAACGGGAATTTGCCGACTTTGATGTCGTATCCCGCTTCCTTGGCAGCTTCTTCGGTGTAACCGACCGAAGCAATCTGCGGCTGGCAGTAGGTACAGCCCGGAATGTTGTTCTTGTTGAGCGGGTGCACGTCCTGACCGGCAATCTTCTCGACGCAGATCACGCCTTCATGGCTGGCTTTGTGGGCGAGCCACGGCGGGCCGGCCACATCGCCGATGGCATAGACACCTTTGGCGCTTGTCTCGCACCACTCGTTGATGACGATGGCCCCTTTCTCGGTTTTGACACCGGCTTTCTCGAGACCCAGGTCTTCAATGTTGCCAACGACGCCGACGGCAGAAAGGACCTGGTCACACTCGATGACTTCCTCGCCTTTCTTCGTTTCGACAGTCACCTTGAGCGTTTTGCCCTTCGTGTCCACGTTCTTGACCATGGACGAGGTCATGACGTTGATGCCGGCCTTCTTGAAGGCGCGGGCCAGTTCGCGGCTCACATCCTTGTCTTCCACCGGAACGACACGATCCTGCAGTTCGATGATCGTGACTTCCGTCCCCATGTGGTGGTAGAAGTAGGCAAACTCGACGCCGATGGCACCCGCGCCGCAGATGACCAGTTTCTTTGGTTGTTTGGTCTGCAGAAGGGCTTCCTTGGACGAGATGATCTTCTCACCGTCGAAGGGCAGCGAAGGCAGTTCACGTGGGCGGGCGCCGGTAGCCACGATGATGTGCTTTCCGGAGATGGTCTCCTTCGTTCCAACCTTCTTGCCGTCCATGTCGGTGGACGGCTCGATCTCCACATTGCCGTTGCCTGCAAGCCGAGCGTAGCCGTAGTGGACCTCGATCTTGTTCTTGTTCATCAGGTAGTCGACACCCTTGTTCATCTTTCCAGCCACATCCCGGCTGCGACCGATGACCTTGTCGAACTCCGCCTTGATGGCGCCGTCGGCTTTCAGGCCGTAGGCATCAAGGTGCTTGGTGTATTCCATGATTTCGGCACTCTTCAGAAGAGCCTTCGTCGGAATACAACCGATGTTGAGGCAGACCCCGCCGAGTTTGTTCTTCTCGACAATGGCGGTCTTGAGACCGAGCTGGGTGGCGCGGATGGCGGTTTCGTAGCCGCCGGGGCCCGAGCCGATGACGATGACGTCGTATGATGCAGCCATGGACTGGAATCGGTGGTTGGATGGACGTTCCGGGAAACTGAAAAATACGGTGCGGGGGACCTGCCGCTATTGAGAGAGGGTGAATAACAGCCACGTCCACCGAGGGCAGGACAAAGGCCCTATCGCCGCTGGAATCGTTCCTCGATGTCCAGCATCTTGCGGACCCGCTTTTCGTGCCGCCCACCTTCGAAATCGCTCGTCAAGAAAACATCCACGATCCGGTGGACCACTTCGATTCCCATGGCCCGACTGCCCAGGGTCAACACGTTGGCATCGTTGTGAGCGCGGGCATTCCATGCGGCAAATTCAGTATATCCGCAGGCCGCCCGGACTCCCGGCACTTTGTTGCAGGCAATGGCACTGCCGACGCCTACACCGTCGATCATGATGCCCCGACCGGCCTTGCCGTCCGCCACCAGACGGGCTACGGCATACGCAAAGTCCGGATAATCGCATGACTGTGGAGAATCCGTACCCACATCGATGACCTGATATCCGTCGGCTTCCAGTTTCTTCAGGATGTCACCTTTCATGGCGTAGCCGCCGTGATCGGATCCGATGCAGACGATGGGGTTGTCCGAAGACCGAACGGACGAGGGATCCTGCACCGGTTGCGATGCGGGTTGCAGGACGACACCCAGGGAGCGGGCCGTGTCGGCCGCGAGCGGCGTGACAATGGCATCTGCAGGCACGCTCAGCACAGAACGCCCTTCCGCCTTGGCGTCCCGCACATTCCGCTCGCTTATGACTGTTCGTCCTGCCATGGAATCAAGCTACAGGTTGGGCTCAGACCGTGCAATGTGAAAGCCTTGAAGGTGCGCCATCGATCTGGCTGCCGGAGAGGCTCATCGATTTCCGAGCCACGTTTGCGGATCGATGGGCTGTCCGTCCTGGAAGATGGCAAAGAATACAGCTTCGCCCCGGGGTTCGGCATCCGTGCCGGATCGTCCGATCAACTGTCCGATTTCCACCTCGTCGCCTTCGCTGACATAGAATAGTGAAAGGTTGCCATAAACCGTGTGGAAACCTCCGTGCTCGATGATGGCAAAGCGGCCCATGTCGGGTATGATATCGATCGTCGAAACGCGTCCTCCGAACACGGCCATGACTTCAACGGAAGCGCCGGCACCGATGAGGATGCCGGGGTTGGGCGTCCGCGTCCCGAACTCGGGGTGTACGATTTCTCCGAAGGGTTCCAGCACCGGGCCGTCAGCGGGCCAGGGCAGCAAGCCGCGTGCGCCGGCAAAGGAGGCGGTCAATTCCCGGATGACAGCAGCGTTGTTGCCTCCACGGCGCGCCTCGGTGCCGGCCGTGATCAGGTTCTGGATCTGGTCCACCAGTTGCTGCTCCATCGTACGCTTTTCGGTCAACGATTCGGCACGGGTCTCCTTCTCCTGCTGGATGGACCGGATCTCGGCCCGCACGGAATTGAGCAGGCCCGCCAGATTCTCCTGTTCGCGGTCGACAGAATTCAGCATCACTTCCGTCTCAACCAGACGGCGCTGCATTTCGGTACGCTTCTCCGCCATGGCCTCCGTCGTGGCTCGCAGGCCATCCAGTCGGGAGCGCCGCTCCTGCGAAAATCGCCGCAGATAATTGATCCGTACCAGCATCTGATTGATCGAGGACGATGACAGGATGAGGGCTGCATCGTGCTGCCTGCCATACCGGTAGGCGTGGGAAGCCCGTTCGCGGTAATCCTGCCTGAGATCCTCCAACTCCTGATTCAGGTCCCCGATGGCTGACTGCAGCGAATCCCGCTCGGAAACCAGTTGTTCGATGCGCTGATTGTAGGTCCGGACCAGTTCCTCGCGCAGGGACAATTGCCGGTTCAGATCGGAGAGACGCCCCTGTTTTTCCTGTTCCTGCTGTTCTGCCTGTTCAAGCAGACGTTCTTCCTGCGCGATTTCCTGTCGGAGTTCCTCCAGTCGCCGTTCCGTGTCGGTCAACTGCTGTGCCTGCGCTGCAAGGGGAAGCATGGTTGCCAGGCAAACGCAACCCAAAATGAACATCAGAAAGCGGGTGCTTGCGCTGCCTTCCAGACAAGATGTGGATGGGAAGTGCGGCATGATCAGTGTCCCAGGTCAATCCATTGGGCATCGGATGCGACATCCAACTCGAAGGTCAGCCGGTCCGGGTTCAGCTCCAGTCGATGAAGGGCCATGCTGATGCGCAGATCTTCGGGAGGACGGGAAAGCGCCATGCGTCGTGGGACAAGGGCATCATCGAAGGTGGCAAAATCGGAATACCACCGCTGTTCGGTAATGGCCCCTTCCATGTTCTGCTGTTTGACAGCCACTACCCGCCAGAGTGCAGGGTCAATGGTGTACCGGATCGTTTCGTCCGGACTGGTCAGAAGATACAGCGTGGAATCGGTGTCCACGCTCCATGCCACATCGGGGTCCGGCAGTTCGAAGCCTGTGGCCATCTCCACCAGATGCAATCCGGCCACGGCCCCGGGCAGCACGGCAGCCACCCGTTCCGGCGAACCGGTCCATACCACCTTTTCGATGCGATCATAGACCCAAGCGGAGTCTGTTGAGACCAGGACGCGGGCGCCTTCGACTCCCAGTGGGAAGGTGACTCGCACGAACAGTGATTCGGGATGGAGATAGCTGATCTTGGCCGAAAAACGACCACTTTCCTCGGGGGAGGAAAGGGCAATCCTGGATTCCGCGAACAACCGGGTCATGGATGAGGGGTAGGCTGGCAGGTGGTCCAGGATTTCCCTCGCCGAATGATGGGGAAATCCGTCCGGCAGGGTGCCTGTGGACATTGTCCCGGGATTCGATGAGGCGCACCCCGATATCATCCCGACCCAGAGGAAAAGTGCCGAGGACACCATCGTGCCCATTCTGCGTCGCCATTGATTCACCCGACTTCGCTTCATGGATGCCTACCCGGGTTGCTGAAGCTGATTCCTCAGCGTTCGGGCATCCTGCGCTTCCGCCGAATTGGCGTCAAGGCGTTCCAGCAGATCGTCGAGCAGATCCACAGCCTGTCCGGATTCACCGGTGGCGGCCAGTACCCGGGCCCGTGCCAGCACGATCGGGGGATATCCGGGGAACAGGAGGATGGCATCTTCAGAGCGTTCCAGCGCCGTGTCCACGTCGCCGGCGGCCAGCCAGGCGTCCATCGTGAGGGTCCAGACGCCCAGGTTCCGGGGGTACTCGGCTACATGCTCATCGACCAGCAGGGCCGCCTCCCGGGCACGATCCGTCCGTATCAGGAACGTCGCCAGGGCAACCAGATGCTCCTCGTTTGAAGGATCGCTGTCCCATGCCGCCCGAAAGACACCGAGTGAATCTCCCGACACAACGGGATCCGATTGGGGTGTCGAAGGCGTCAGCGTCACGCCGGCTTCCGTGCCCAGATCCCGCGCAGGGAGGCGTCCGTCGAGATCGGTGAGGATGGCAACGAGTTCGGGATCTTCACCCTCACGTGCCATCAGCGGGATTGCCAGTGAAGCCGCCTCGTCCCAATCACCGCGCTGCACATATAGGCCGATCAGGGTCAGATGGTCGTCGAAAGAGCCCCTGAGGTTCACGAGTCGTTGCGCGCTCCGGATGGCGGAATCGACTTCACCCCGCTCCTGGAATACACGAAGGGCACCTGCCACGATGTCCACATCGTCCGGAAACAGTTCAAGACCGCGGGTGGCCAGTGCAGGGCCGAGCGTCCCCGGTCCCTGGTCCAGGAGCCGGGTCAGATGACGCAGGATGAAATGTGCGTCCACGCTTCCCAGCGCCAACATGCGATCAACGGCTTCCGATGCGGCTTCGCGGTCTCCGGAAGCAAGGGCCAGATCCAGATCCTGCGATACGAGTGCTGGCTGATCGGGCTGGATGGCGAGCGCCTGATCCAGATAGAAACGGGCTGTTCCGAGATCGCCCATGGCCTGTTGGGCCGTGGCCATGGAGGACAGCAGGGCCGGATTCTCCGGGTGGATCTTGAGTCCTTCGGAAAACACCGCGGCCGCCCGGTCAGCATATCCGTTCTGCAGCCAGGTCAGGCCCCGGATCATGACCCGCTGAGCGTGTACGTCGAGCTGCTCACTGGTTTGCCGTGCCTGTGTGGCAAGGGGCACGAGGCCGGACAACGCAACGACCATCAGAAAGCACACCGCTTTCTGATGGAAGGGTTTGGACGACTGCAGGGATTCGGTCAGGATCATGCCCTCGAAACGGCTGCTGACTCCTCCGGTTTCCAACGGGGCAGGGCACTCTGGCGGTTGTTTCTTGGCTCCTATGTGGTTACACTGACCCGAACATGGAAAAAAACGGAGTGATGTTGCCTTCGCAACATCGCCGCAGCCCCATCCGGAACATGGGTATCCAGGACGTCTCGAGGACCGAAAACGCAGCGCAGATCCGGCGTTTCACCCGCCACATCATGCAGGATATGCGGGCGCTCGAGTACATGCTCGACAATGACATGTTCGAGACCGACATCCAGCGTGTCGGAGCCGAGCAGGAGCTGTTCCTGGTCGATCGCAACGCCCAGCCGGCCCCGTTGGCGGAAGAAGTCCTGGCCCTGGCCGACGATCCCAGGGTTGTCAACGAACTGACCCGGTTCAATCTGGAGATCAACCTGGATCCCCTCGAATTCACGGGGACGTGTTTTTCGGCGATGGAAGCCGAACTCAATCGCTTGATCGAAGCCGTTCGGGTGCTGTGCGGGAAAGTCGATACCGAACTGGTCCTGACCGGCATCCTGCCGACCATCCATGCCTGGGACCTCCGACTTGACAACATGGCGCCCAAGCAGCGCTACTACACCCTGAACGACACCATCATGTCGCTCAAGGGGGGCTTGGCCCAATACCACATCCGCGGAGTGGATGAGCTCTTCTTCCAGCATGACAACATCATGGTGGAAGGATGCAATACCAGTTTCCAGGTCCACCTACAGGTCACGCCGGACCGGTTTGCCCACTTCTACAACATCGCGCAACTGGTCTCGGCGCCGGTCCTGGCAGCGGCCGCCAACTCGCCCGTCCTGTTCGGAAAGCGCCTGTGGCGCGAGACGCGCATTGCACTTTTCCAGCAGGCCGTGGATACCCGCGCCAGCAACCTGTACCTGCGCGACATGAGCCCCCGGGTCCATTTCGGTACGGAATGGGTGGACGAGTCGGTCCTCGAGATTTTCCAGGAGGACATCGCCCGCTTCCGGGTCATCATGACAAGCGAATATGCCGACCCCTTCGAAGCACTGCGCAAGGGTGAGGTCCCGAAACTCAAGGCCCTGCAGTTGCACAACGGAACGGTGTATCGGTGGAATCGCGCGTGCTACGGCATCAGCGGTGACAAACCCCATCTTCGTATCGAGAACCGTCTGTTGCCCTCGGGCCCCACGGTCGTGGACGAAGTGGCCAACGCCGCCTTCTGGACCGGGCTGGTCTATGGACTGGCCGACGAGATCGATGATGTGCGTGAGCGGCTGACATTCGACGATGCCAAGAGCAATTTCATCGGTGCGGCGCGGCGCGGCCTCGCATCCGAAGTGGACTGGATTGATGAGAACCGGTACTCGGCACCTGAACTGATCCGCGGACAGTTGCTCGACATCGCCCGGAAAGGACTGCAGACGCGAGGTGTGCGGGACGAGGATATCCAGCGCTATCTCGGCATCATCGATGACCGTGTCGCGTCCAAACGCACCGGAGCCCAGTGGCAGCTGTATTCGCTGGCCAGCATGAAAAAGGAAGGCACGACGACCCGTGCGGAGCGACTGGATACGCTGGTTACGGGTATGATCCGGCGGCAGAAAGAAGGCAACCCCGGCCATACGTGGGAGCCCGCAAGTCTGGAGAAGCGCCCGCTCAACACGATACACGGCACCCGCGTAGAACATTTCATGACCACGGACCTGTTTACGGTCCGGGAAGACGAGTTGATCGAATTCGTGGCTGTCCTGATGGGATGGCGTCACATCCGCCACGTTCTGGTGGAGGATGAAGATCATCGGCTCGTGGGACTGGTCACCCACCGTTCGATCCTCCGTTTCCTGACCGATGTTCAGGAAGGCGATGAGGACAAAGACCAACCGGTATCGGCCATCATGGTCCGAAACCCGGTCTCGGTATCGCCGGAAACGGCCACCGTGGACGCGGTCCGGTTGATGAGGGAGAAAAATATCGGTGCCTTGCCGGTCGTCCTTGGACGACAGCTGGTGGGCATCATTACCGAAACGGATTTCAATCTGTTGGCCGCCCGCCTGTTCGAGGAAGGCGCAGGTGATACCCCGGCCGGGTCCGACCCCTGACGGACCTACTCGTTCGGCCTTCTCCCATCAACCCGCACCCACACGACATGAAACGCCTGTCCATCCGACTGGCCGCCGCGCTGCTCGTGGCCGCCATGGTCATACCCGTACACGCCCAGAAATCCGCCATCCTGGCCGGTCACCTGATCGACACAGAGACCGGCACGGCCCTGGCCGACCAGGTCATCATCACGGAGCACAACCCGGAAAATGGTCGCTCCGAGATCCTGGCCATCGGTTCCAACATCGATATCCCCGACGATGCAGAAGTCATCGACCTCTCTGATCAGTGGGTGATGGGCGGCCTGGTGGACGCTCACGACCACCTGGGCATCACGTACAAGGAAGAACCGGAGAGCTGGTACTACTACTACACCATCATCAGCGATTCCACACCACTCAGGGCCATCCAGTCGATGAGCACGGGCTTCCAGAAGCTGGCCTCCGGCTTCACGATTGTTCGCGACCTTGGCAACAATGGTCTGTACGCCGACACCGCACTGCGCCAGGCCATCGAGATGGGCTGGGTCCCGGGCCCGACCATGATCAACTCGGGCATCATCATCGGTGGTTTCGGCGGTCAGCTGTATGAAACTCCCGAACGTGAGGACACGGTCTATCCGGAATACCTGAATGCCGACACGGACGACGAGATCGTGAAGGCCATCCGCCGCAACATCCACTACGGTGCCAAGGTCATCAAGGTCTGTGTGGACTGCCAGGCCTATCCGTACACGGTGGATCAGTTGAAACTGTTCGTATCAGAAGCAGCCAACGCCGGCAAGAAGGTCTCTGGTCACGTCCAGACGCGCGAAGGTGCACGACGTGCCATCGAGGCCGGATTGTGGTCACTGGACCACGACAATGCCATTGATGAGGAACTGCATGCCATGATGGCCGAGAAGGGCATCTTCCGTGCGGGTACCGAAACCCCCAAGGCAGACTTCATGCGTCCGATGAGCGATGCTCGCTGGGAACGCCGTGTGCGCATGCTCCGTGACGCGTATGACCAGGGCGTGCCGTTGGTCTTCTCTACGGATGCTGACTACTACATCCCGGGGTTCAACCGCGGCGAATTGACCATTGAGTTCATTCGAACCTGGATTGCGGCCGACATTCCGGCTGCCGACATCCTGAAGGTCATGACCCACAACGGGTATCTGATTTCGGAGACTGAAAACGAGCGCGGCCCGATCAAGGTCGGCTACGCCGCAGACATCATTGCCACGGCCGATAATCCGCTCGACGACATCAACGCCCTGCGCGACGTGCGTTTCGTCATGAAGGATGGCAAGGTGTTCAAGAAGGACGGTGTGGTCAACTCGCTGGATTTCTTCCACAACGGACCCGTGTTCGGTTGGCGGAAGCGCTGACCTTTACCCAGCCCTTCACTCTTCGCGGCACGCTTCCCGCAGGAAGTGTTTTGTGTCATCGTCCAGGTTGAGCCAGTGCTCTCCACGCAGTCCTGCGTGGAGAGCATAGGCCAGATTCAGGGAGGGCGGTGTTCCACGTTGCCGCAGCAGGTGCATCACGAGCGGAATGCCCAGATGACGGACATCACCCGCCGTATGGATATCCAGATCGGCAAGGAGACGGACGGTCGACGGTCCGATGTTGCGGAGGTTGCCTAGTGCGGTGTCGTCGGTCGGTTCGGACACGATGGCCTGGAGGATGATTGGGCGTCAACTGTGTCAGGTAACCTGTAGATTCGGGGGCAGATCCCCGTTGTTCCATTTCCATCATGATTACGCACATGCATACGTCGGTATCACGCTGTTTGAGCGCCCTGGCGCTGACCCTTCTCTTCTTGGTAACGACCGACAGCGCCGCGGCCCGTCAGGCCACGCCCGAAACCGATCCGGATGCAGCCTGGATCAATGCGCATGCCGCCACGGCCGAAGCGCTGATCGAGGTCGCCATGGCCGACAGCGCCGCCTGGGATCGATTGGCCTTCCTCACGGATACCTTCGGTCCCCGTTTTTCCGGATCGGAAAACCTTGAGCACGCCATCGAATGGATCCTGGAAGAAATGGAGCGGGACGGTCTGCAGAATGTCCGTGGCGAACCCGTCATGGTGCCGCACTGGGTGAGGGGAGAGGAAAAGCTCGTCCTGCTTGAACCCCACGAACGCGAGTTGCTCATCCTGGGATTGGGCGGCAGTATCGGAACCGGCCCAGGTGGTGTGACCGGGGACGTCCTGGTGGTCAATTCCTACGACGATCTGGCCGCCCGAGGTGATGAGGCCAAGGGCAAGATTGTCCTGTGGAATGTGCCCTTCACCTCCTACGGCGCCACGGTCAGCTACCGTTCCAACGGCGCTGTACGCGCTGCCGAAGCAGGTGCCGTTGCCAGTCTGGTCCGCTCGGTCGGGCCGTTTTCCATGTACACGCCCCATACCGGTAATTCGCGCTACGACGAGAACGTACCGCGTATTCCGCATGCCGCCGTGACGGTGGAGGATGCCATGATGATGCAGCGGATGCAGGATCGCGGCCAGACCATACGCGTGCGACTGGAGATGGGTGGGCAGTGGTTGCCCGATGCCCTCTCACACAACGTGGTCGGCGAAATCGTGGGAAGCGAGTATCCCGAGGAAGTCATCGTCATGGGAGGCCACATCGACTCATGGGATGTGGGCACGGGTGCCATGGATGATGCCGGAGGGTGCGTGGCAGCTTGGGAAGCCTTGCGTCTGATGAAGGCGATGGGCCTCACGCCAAAACGGACCATCCGGGTCGTCATGTGGACGAACGAGGAGAACGGTCTCAGGGGAGGAAATGCCTACCGGGATGCCCATATGAATGAATTGGACAACCATATTCTGGCCATGGAGTCCGATGCCGGTGTATTCAAACCGAAGGGATTCGGCTTTTCAGGATCGGACTCGGCGTTCGACATGTTGACCCAGATCGGGACCTTGCTTGATGAGTTGGAGTCCGGTACGGTGACGAAAGGTGGCGGAGGGGCGGACATCGGCCCGATCATGGCCGAAGGTGTACCGGGCATGGGGCTCAACGTGGATGGCAGCAAGTACTTCTGGTACCACCACACGAATGCCGACTATGTAGACAAACTGGATCCGGATGACGTGGCCCGCTCCGTGGCCACCATGGCCGTGTTCGCCTGGGTGGTCGCCGACATGGACCAGCGTCTGCCTCGCTGAGCCGGTTCGACACGTCGTTGACCTGATGACCGCATTCGCGGCGATATGAAATTGAACAGGGCGGGCCTGCTTCCGGAGGCCCGCCCTGTCACCATTCCTGAAAAATGGATCGGTCAGTTGCCCGGCTCGACCAGCTGGAAGATCGGGACCTGGGTGATGACCAGTTCACTGACGTGTCCTTCGCTGATGGCTACGCCCAGACCCAGTTGGCGGTAGAATCGGTAGTCATCGGTGAAGTTGACCAGCACTCGGCGCTCGAAGTCCGTACCGAGGAGGGCGTTCAGATCGGCCTCGCTCATGCCGATGCGCAGATAGCGCACATCCGATCCCAGGCCTCGCTCCTGGATGCCGACTGCCGGAGCACTGGATCCGTAGAGCTGGATGCCCACGATTTCCTGCGTGGACCAGATGGCGGTCTCGTAGTCAAAGAACACATAGGAAACGAGGTCCGTATCCTCGATCAGACGGTAGGCACCAACATCGTCCGTGGTGACACCCGCTGCGCCCATGCTGTTCAGGATCTCGTCGATCTGCTGGCCCAGGTTGACCTGCACCCCATTGGGGAAGACAAAACCGGTGAGCGTCCGGAAGTACGGCGTGTGGTTGCTGCTGAAGCTCTCGATGGAGCGTGCCGTACGACCGAGACCCTCCGCGACCTGTGCATACCGATTGTACGCCAGCGGCCACCAGTTGGAAGTCAGGCTGGTGTTGTCCAGATAGACTTCGTAGAAGCGCAGGGCATCGCTCTGGACCTCGGCATCATCCACGACGGAGAAGATGAGCGCCTTGTTGTAGATCAGTGCCCGCTGCAGTTCGCCGTTGACCGCTGCCTCGCTTGATCCGGTGAAGCCGTTGATCTTGTTCAACTCGGTGGTGGCGGACGTCATGCGGTCGAAAGACTCCTGGATGAGGCCCTCAGCCAGATCAGCCACGCCGGCATTGATGAAAATGGCTGCCTTGGTATGCGGATCGAGTCGACGGTCGTACTGCGCCTGGTCGACGGCCTCACCGAGGAGGCGACGTGCTTCGGCGGTGTTCGAACCCTGGGGCTGGACCAGGTAAGCGATACCCAGGTTGGCCTTGGCTTCGGTCATGTCCGGCTTGAGACGCAGGGCGGTCTGCAGGGAAGCCGATGCCTGGAACCACAGCGCCGCATTCACTCCGCGTACGGCCGGCTCCATGGATTCGGGGCGACGGGTGAACGCGCCCACCACGAGATGTCCGACACTGAAGCCGGCGACATCCGCAGGCTCGAGCTGGTCGATGTAATCCATGAGCTGGGCGTAGCCGAGGTTGGCGTGCGCCTCGTAGCTGTCGGGGAACTGCGACACGACATCCCGGAAGAGGTTGGCTGCCAGTTCGTACTGTTCGGCTGACAACATGGACACGCCCAGGCGGAAGGCCATCATGGAGCGCCACAGGGTCTCCTTGGCATCGTCGATGTGGAGCAGACGCTCGTCCCACGTCGGGTGGGAGCTGATGCTGAGTCCTTCGAACGACGAATAGCCGCCTCCGATCTCCACGAACCGGTAAAAGGCCTGGGTCATGCCGTCCTTGTTGTAGCCTGCTGCAAGGCCGTACTGCATGCCGAAGTTGTCGGAAGCCAGTTCCTGCTGACGCCCGAACGCCATGAGGCTCAACTCGCTCTGGGCGCGACCTCGGTAGGCATACTCCGTGGTATGACCAAGCGTGATGTGTGCCATTTCATGGCCCATGATCAGCGCCATGCGCTGCTCGTCACCCTGGACAATTTCATCCATCAGTTGCTTGGTGAAATGGACATGGGGCTTCGTGGAGCCATCCGGAGCCGTGCAATCGATGGGCAGGCCCTCGTCGAGCGATCCGCCGCACGGGTGTGCGAAGGCATTCAGGACGGAATTGCCATTCTCGTCGATCTGGTTGTGGACATACAGATCCGGCGGCCATGTGTGCAGGGAATGCTCCAGCGTGATGACCGACGCGATGCGGTTGGCAACTTCTTCGGACATGGCACAATCCGATGCAGAAATGCTGCTGTCACAGAAGGTCTTGACGGTCGTGCCAGTAGCTGGCATGGCTTCCTGTGCTGCACTGGTACCGACAAATGGCAGCAGCATGAGCAGGTTTGCCGAAAACAGGGTTGAGAGCTTCATGGTAGTTGTTTCAGTGATGAGTACGACTTCCGGCAGGTGGAAGGAGGGGATGCGAGGGCAATTCTGTGTGACACATCAGGCCGCGCATAATATCAGGGATTTGGAGCGGTAATCACAGAGATCCGTTCGATGGACCAGTTGAGTGGCACGGCACGTCCGGTGGAGCGGGTACCTTCACCCAGTCCGAACAGGAGCTCTGAAAGGTCCGTCCGGGGGCCTTCGGGTTCGGCTCGCGTCCGGACACCCGAGAAATTCAGGATACCGGGATCGGGAAGGGGCTCTTCCGAAGACAGAAGGAAAAAACTGTCTGTACCTTCGGGCGGTGCCACCGTGAACAGGTGTCCGTCAGCTGGCAAGGCCATTCGCTCCGGCAAATACGTAAAGAAGTTGATGTCGTTTTCAACGCTGCCTTCCTGCTGTGACGGCCAGAGCAGGGAGCCATTGCCGTCCCGGTCGAGGGCAAACACGTAGAGGTAGCGCTGCATCGCGTTGCTGATGGTGGCCTGCATCTGCGCCTTGAAGATGGCATCGGACGAAGCACTCAGAATGATGCGATATCGCTGGCCGATGTGCAGGGTGTCGGACGGGCCTGACAGGCTGCCGTCATCCACGTTCTCGAAGCCGGTTATCCGATACGGAAAGGCGCCTTCGTCCGGTGGACTGGTCATCCCGAGCCACCCGTAGACCACATTGAGCCGTTTGACGTCACGGGCAAGGATGGTGGAGGCCGTCGAGGGGTCTTCCGGAATGGCCAGATAGTCGGTTCGGGGGGGCGCGGGGGCTTCATCTTCTCCTCGGGTGGCATCCTTCCGGATCCACGCATACCGCAGACTGCCTTCCTCGAATCGCCCCGTCAGGATGTAGTCCGCGGTCGTTCGGTCACTGGTCAGAAGGGCATCGAGACCCATGGTTTCCAGATCGGAGCGCACGCGATCGCTCAAGGCCGAAAAGGCTGGCAATTCGACGTGCAGCGGTTTCCCGCTTGCAACGGACAACGCCGAGGGATCGGCCGAAGCCCCGATCAAGGCAACATCTCCGCCTTCATCCAGGAAGTGCCAGCCCTCGTTGTAGTACAGGATCTGATTGGGCGGCGTCTCGGTGGGATCCGTCACGGGAGATAGCGTGGCCAAGGCGCGAGCCTGTTCCATCAGCGCTTCATACCCAAGCCCGCTTTCCGGGATATGGAAACGAACCGGGATACCGGCAGCAGCCACCCATTTCGAAACGGTCAGCGCCTGTCCGGCACCGGGAAGGACGTCATGATCGGCCGGCTCGGCCAGACTGGATGCGGGGCCCGCTGCCTGCGATACAATGAAACGCCGTCCGGCATCGTCCACCAGCTCCGTTCCCGGGCGCAGGCCCACGGCCAGGCCACCCTGCACTCGCACGGCACCTTCCTCGACGCCCAGGACCAGGAATTCGGCTCCCGAAACGTCATCGGACATACCGCCGAAGAGCGGCGCCGAGCGCCGATCCTGATCACCGCCGAGGACCGGGTCCTGGCTCATGCCCTGGCCTTTCATGTAGGCACGGGCCTTGAGGAAGATATCGGAGGCGGATGCCGTGGGAGGAAGCTCGATGAGGGCCCGGTTCAGGGCCCAGGAAAAGGCGCCGCGAGGCACGGACATGTCGTCCAGCGTCTCGGAAGCCAGCTGGCTGTCCTGGGCAGAACTCAACACCAGTGCGCCCCGATCTACGGGGCGGGGTGGTTCGGATGGGTCGCTGATGACCCGATCCGAAGGCTCGAGAAACCGGGTTGCGGTACCTGGAAGACCCCGGGTAATCGACCCACTGTGGCAACTGTCGAATATCAGCGTCAGGAGCGCACCCTTGTCCAGAATGTCATTGAAAACGCCCCTGAGTTCCTTGTCCCGGATGTCCTCGGCGCCATCGGGCACATCGGACGGTACAATGGTCTCATCCAGCCCATCGGCTTCGGATGAGGCTGTATTCTTGACCTGGGAGCCATGACCGGCGTAGTAGAACACCGCCACATCGCCGGCGGAAGACGCTGCTTCGAGGTTGGACAACGCTTTGAGGATGGCATCCCGCGATGCCTGCCCTTCGGTAAGGAGCACGACCTCGTCGAATTCGAATCGGCTTTCAAGGAGTGCTGCCATCGCTTCGGCATCGTTCACCGCCCCGTCCAGATTCTTCCATTTGCGGAGGGCAAAACCCGAAGTGGCTTCGGTGGGCGAGTATTCGTTGATGCCGATCACGACGGCCCGCTTGGTCTGTGCAGTGGCAGGAAGGCACAGGATCAAGGCGAACACCCAGAGCCAGCACACCGGAAGGACGTATCGAGGCGTTTGCATGGGAGGGAAGTGTCGATCGGGACGGCTCAGCGCCAGTCACCCATCACGACGAAGGGAGCCCAATAGAAAGGATCGGAATAGTTTTCATCCTGACTGAGCGACAACTGTGCCAATTGCAGTGCTTCGGCCGTTCCCATGCTTTCCAGGTTGGCATAGAAGCGCTGCATGAGCAGAGAAGTGGCCACATCGTCCACTTTCCAGAGCGATGCGATGACGCTGGGCACATGGTTCAGGAAGGCATTGGCCGGGCTGATGGGCCAGCCGTTGGCAATGTCGTCGTTCACGGCCGTCTCGCAGGCCGAAAGCGTGACGAGCCGGTAATTGTCCAGACCGGCGATATTCCAGATCTCCCCGATGGTCAATTGACCATCCTCGTTGGTGGCCTCGTCGGGAGCCAACGTCAGGAAGGAATTCTGGAAGTTGTTGTAGTCCAGCGTGCCGTGCGTGGCCAGGTGCAGGATATTGTAGTCGGGAGAAACCTGTTTCACCCGGCTTTCAGTGGCATCGCCCTTCACGAAGATCTGCGTATCGGGGTCGATCTTGGCAATCTCGGTCACTTCCCGTTCGGCCCAGTCCAGGGTCTCGTCGGCATTGCCGAAAGCCACGATATCCACTCCGCCGCCCATGGGGGGGAAGGAGAAGATGTCCAGTTTGCTCGTGTAGAAGATGGTGTGGTTCGTGAAGAGCGCCGGCTGATCGTGGTCGGAATCGGACAGGATCTGGAAAGGCAACTTGTGCAGTGATCCGCTCGGAATGATGGCCAGGTTGGATTTTCCCTGGATCTCGCCCTCGATCGGTTCGATGAGCAGGTGAAACAGATCATTCAGTGCTGCCTGTACATCCACATTGCCGCCTTCGTCGCCGGCTCCTTCCGTGCCTCGAACGGCTCCCGTGCCCGGCTGGCTGACGGCTGCATGCACGTCATTGACCAGACCATTGATGACCGTGGATGACACGGGTATGGAAACAGCACCGACCGAATCCCGCGTGGCCGTGAAGATGAAGGTGTTCTCGTTGCCCACCAGATAGGCCAGGACGGCCGTGTCTTCCGGAATGGCACGGCGATAGCGGTTGAAGTCTCCCGGATTGACCGAATCAGTCAGGTGCTTTTGAAGTTCAGGATACTCACGTACCGTCCCCTCCACGAAGGCCACGTATTCCTGGGACAGGACCTCGCGTCGCTGTTCCAGGGCTGAGATCAGCTCGCTCTGACGCGCTGCCGATCCTTTGGCTTTCTGCTCGGTAATCTGTCGGTCCAATTCGGCCAATTCCTGTTTCCTGCGCTTGTCGTCCTCAAGCGCTGCCGTCATGGCGGGGTCTTCGAACTCGATGGTGAGTGAGGCCAGATTGTTGCGGATGGCTTCCAGTCCGGTGCGTTCAATGAGTTGCAGGGCGTCTTCGGTCTTGCCCTGCTCGATGAGCAGGGATACCAGCTGCTCGTAGGTCTGGAGCCTTCCGTCCGACTTGGCGAAGGTTTCCCTGGCATCTTCCCCGAAGGCCAGGCGCTGGGAAAGCTGTTCCAGGACCTGGACAGACTCCTGCAGAGCGGAAGCCGCATCTTCGAGTCGTCCTTCGCTTCGATACATGGGGCCGAGGACCGACAACGGCTGCCAGAGTTTGCGCAGGTCGTTCATGTCCCGGGAAATGTGGGCGCTTTCTTCCAGTGCCGCGATGGCTTCCTGATTCATGCCTTCGGCCCACCAGACCTCGCCGAGCCAGCGTAGCGCCTCGGCCCGATCGCCGGGATCGCCACCCTCGGCCAGGGATGCGAGCGCTAGCTGCAGCATGGACTCGGCTTCATTCAGCCGCCCGGTCTTGAAATACAGTTCGCCAGCCACCGTGCGATACGATGATTCGACACGTCGGGCACCCAACTTCTCCAAAAGGGCCAAGGAACGATCAACCCATGGTTCGGCTTCGTCAAAACGCCCCATTTTGGTGAGTGAAGCGCCAATGTTGCCATTCAGGATTACGACAAACTCACTTTCTATACCCTGCCCTGTCAAAATGTCGAGGGTCTCTTCAAACAGGGGGAGGGCAGCGGCATAGTCCCCTTGATGATAATGGATGGAGCCAATGTTGTTGGCTGGTGTCGCACGAGCCTGTTCCCATCCCATATTGACATAGATGGAGTCGGCAATTTCGTAGTGCTGGATAGCCAACTGGTTGACACCCATCATGTTGTAGGCGTTGCCAATACTCAGGTGCGCCGAGGCCATGCCCCACGGGTTGTTCACTTCTTCCGAGATGGTCAGGCTCTGCATGCTGAGTTGCAGGGCCTTGCGGGACTGCCCCAGCGTGATTTCCAGGAAACCCAGCGCATTGATGGCGGCGGCCAGATCCCGGCGACTCGAGGCCTCCTCGGCCGTCCGGCGCGCTTCCTCGTAGTGCTCACGGGCTTCATCAAATTGCCCCCGGATCTCATGCAGACCACCGATGGCCAGCAGCGTCATGACGACATCGTCAACATCGCTGAACAGTTCCAGGGCGGTTTGCTCGTATCCCAGTGCCTCTTCGTAGCGCCCGGTGTCCTGGGCAATGCTGCCCAGTTTGCTGTAGCTGTAGCCCTGCTGGTCGGCATCCTCCAGTTCGGCGGCCAGCTGGATCGACTCCGACAGCAACCGTTCCGCTTCTTCGTAGTCCCGATCGTGGAAGTAAGCCAGGTTTCCCAGGTTGGAGAGGGCATGGACAAGCCCGGACTGGTCTCCGATGTTTCTGCGCAGGTCGGCAGAATGTTGGTACCATTCCTGAGCTTGTTCGTAATCACCTGACTGGAAGTGAGCGTTGGCCAGGTCAGCCATGCTGGTTCCTGCCTGGAACTGCAGACCAAGTTCCTCCCGGATTCCCAGGGCCCGGGAGTGGGTGTCCAGAGCACGTTGGTAATCACCTTCTTCGATGTACAGGTCTCCGAGGTCTTCCAGCACATCGGCCGACCCGCTGCGATTGCCGACCTGCTCATACAGGGAGGCGGCTGTATCGTAGGCCTCGATGGCGCTGATGGGATCTCCCGCATCCTTGTAGAGCGCTCCCAGTTTCAGCCAGGAGTAGGCTTGACCGGACACAAATCCGACTTCTTCCCGGAGGGAGATGGCCAATCGATGGGCCTCGATGGCTTCTTCCAATCGCTTCAAGCGCCAGAGCGTCTGTCCACGCTGGGACTGGGAGAATCCGGCATCCCTCAGGTTGTTGGCTTCCAGGTGGAGCTCATAGGCCAGCGTATACAGGGCAAGCGATTCCTCGTCGTCGTCGATTTCGAATGCGATCTCGTCCAGCGCATCGGCTTCGGCCTCGGCATCGCCCAGTAGCCGCGCCGCATCCCGCGATTCGGTGAAGGTAGCCAGTGCTTCCGCCGATCGACCCAGCTTGCGCAGGGCCTTGCCGATGGCATTCAGGGTGTTGAGGTGATAGCGCTGGCTTTGGAGGGATCCTTCCGAAACATACAGGGAATCCGCCGAACGGAATGCCTCAATGGCTTCTTCGAAACGGGATGTCTCGTTCAGCGCATCGCCCAGACCATACCACGAGGCCGCCTGACTGAGTCGCAGATCCAGGGATGGATCTTCCGCGAGTCGCCGCTCCTTCAATTCAATTGAAGCCCGGAAGGTGCTGATGGCTTCCTCATAGCGCTCGAGATCATCGAGGGCATTGCCCAGATTGTTGACGGCAATTGATTCCCCGTAGAGATTTCCCGTATTGCGGAAAATCGAAACGGCCTCCTCGTACATGGCCGCGGCTTCATCATAGGATTCCATGGAGCGCAGGACATCAGCCCGTGAGAAGAGCATGAACCCACGCATGTCCGCATCGTCGAGGTAGGCAGCAATCCGCTCGGAAATCTCGGTCAGGCGCATCGCTTCGTCGTACAGCCCCTCGTCGCCCAGTGCCTCGGCCTCGTTGTTCCAAGTCGTCGTGAAGATGCCGTCGGTCAATTCATCGGCATACTGGGCCACGAGTTCGTCGAAAAGGGGCATATCGAAAGCCGCCAGCAGTTGCTCTTTCATCTCGGCCTGCCCCGGCGGCGCCGCGTTGATGAGCCACGTGGCATACGTTTCGCTGATGCGCCAGTCCTGTCCCAGGTATTTGCCGGGGTAGGATTCCACGAAGCGAAGGAAGTTATGGACATCCTCGGTGTCGGATGTGGCCATGGCGTCCACCATTTTCATTCCCGCGAAGCGCCCCTCCTCGAGGTCGATGTCCCATTGCGGATTGTCGGGAATCAGGGGACGGATCATGTCTGCTGTTTCTTGAACAGCCACGACCATGGCTTCGAGCAGGGAGTCCCTGAGGGCCGGTCCGTCCTCATGGAGCACCATGGACCGGTTGTAGATGGGTTCGTCATCAGCATCCAGGAAATTGATGGCCAGCTTCACGAACTGGAAGAAGACGCTGCGCTCTTCGAGAGAGGGAATGTCGGTGGCCAGTTCCAGCACATCGCCGTCGTAGAGTCTCATTTCCGGCCGCGTGGTGTCGGAAAGGACAACATGAATGGCCACCAGGGAGTCCTGAACGACCAGCACCGCGGCCTTGCCCAGATCGTCTGCAGCTCCATCCTCGCGCCCGGCATTCTTGTAGACGGCCTTGGCCACCCCCGACGCGTCGACGAACAATCCCTCGAAAGGGGAGCGCTCCGTCGGCCAGTCGTCATCATACAGATAGGCAAACAGATGTCCTTCTTCCACGACTGTATGGAAGACCCGGTACATCATGAGCTCCCGTTCGGTCTCCATATCCGAAAGGGGAGGCTGAGGTACCTCCTGTGCCTGCACCAGGATCGGCGCAACCAACAGGGCAAGAAGGAGAAAGCACACGTCGGCTTTCAGGAATCGAAGGAGGGGTCGTTCGGTCACGATTGCAGCCGGATCGATTGTTCTGGGAAGGCAGAGTTTGCCAATTACCCTGATCAAAAACAACCTTCATGCCGTTAAGGAACCCCGGATGGCGCCGATATCACGTATATCACGCCCATTCGACCATCGACATGATGAAAAACCGCCTTCCATCAGCATGTCTGGGTGCCCTTTTCCTTTCGGGTATCCTGCTTTTGACCACGTCGCCTGCCATCGCGCAGGCTGACGTGGAATCCACGTATACCGACGTCCGACCAGAGCCCGGAGAGGGAATCTGGAGCCTGTTGCGCCGTTCCGGCGTCGAACCGACCGCCGCCCGTGTAGCGGAATTCAAATCCATGAACGCGGGAAAACTGCGCAACGGGAACGAACTCCGTCGCGACGTCACCTACCGCGTTCCGGCCCGCTCGCTGCACGTTCCGTTGTTTGGAAAGGACTTTGCATCGGTGCCCATGAAGAGTGACCAACTCAAAGGACACGTGTATTACATCGTGGGCGGTCATGGCGGACCCGACCCCGGGACGCTGGGCACCTACGAAGGCAAGCAGATCGCGGAAGATGAAATTGCCTACGACACGGCGCTCAGGCTGGCACGCGAACTGATGATGGATGGCGCAACCGTCTACGTCATCGTTCAGGATCCGGATGACGGAATTCGCGACGACACCTACCTGCCGGTGGATCACGATGAGGTGTATTATGGCGACAAGACGATAGTCCTGAACCAGGCCAGTCGTTTACGCACCCGAGCCTCGATCATCAACAACCTGTACGACAAGCACCGCAAGACGGCCCTCAGTCAGCAGGTCATCGCCCTGCATGTGGACTCCTACGGATACCGCGTCGAACCACAGGTGGATGTCCACTTCATTGTAGGAAGTCGCAGTGGCAAGACGCTTGCCCGAACGGTCCGTGAGACCATCGAGGACAAGTATCGCCATTACCAGCCCGATCGCGGTTACAAAGGCGAAATCAAGAAGCGCAATCTGATGATCCTGCGCGAAACCAAGCCGACCGCCGTCCTGATCGAACTCGGCAACATCCGGCACAAAGGCGACCAGCATCGCCTGATCAAGCCTTCCAACCGTCAGACACTGGCCGAGTGGATCAAGGAAGGACTCGTCCGTCAGGCCTCCGGAGAAAGCTCTTACGCAGCAGGTTAAGCCCAGGGGCTTAAAAATGATGCTGTATCGTAAGCATACAGGCTGACAAAAAGTCTATTTTGTCACGGTCAGGGAGCGGGTCCAAGCCTCTGAGTCCGTCGTGATCTTCACGAAATAGGTCCCGGCAGCAACGTTGCCGGTCTTCCAGATGGATGCATGGGAGCCCGCCGCACGGGCACCGTCAAACAACACGTCCACCGACCTGCCCAATCCATCGAATACCTCGACCCGCACAGTGGAACGCGAGGGAAGGTCATAGGAGATGGTCGTCCAATCCACGGAAGGGTTCGGATAGGTGGCGATCCGAATGCCATCCGGTTGCTCCGAATACTCGATGCCGGTGGCATCGGGATCGATGACGATGAACTGCCCCATCATGCCCCCATCCTCATGGCCCAGAAAATGGCAGTGGTACATGTAGGGCGTATCCGGATCTGCAAAGTCCTCGAATCGGGTGATGAAACGGACCCGCTCACTGGGATACACCAGAATGGTGTCCTTCCAGCCGGCTTCACCGGGTGGTGGGGGAGCACCACTCCGGTCCAGGACCTGGAACTGTACGTCATGGATATGGAACGGATGGGGCTCCCGGGTGAAGTTGTCGATCTCCCAGATTTCAGTGTCCCCCAGATTCACGATCTCGTTGATGACATCCATGTTCAGGATCACGCCATTGATGGCGAGCGGCGCGTCGGGGAGCTGGAAGTCATTGTTCAATCGCATGGGGCGGACAAGATCGGCTTCGCTTTCCGGAATCGGTTCGATGTCGACCAGTTCTGTCGGAATGGATGTCACGCCCCCGACCAAGGCAGCACCGACCGAGATGGCCAGGACCGGAAAGTCGGTGCCATTGATGGAATTCGGTCCGCCACCCGGCTGGCCTGCACCACCCGGTTCGCCCCGGTTCAGCTCGGATGAGTAGCTCATCAGGGTGATTTCAGAACCCTGTCGGCCCGTGAGGTCAATCAGGACCTCGGCGCGCTCTCCCGGCGCCAGTCGGAGGCGTGAAGTTGCTGCGGGTGCCTCCAGGAGCCCCCCGTCGGAGCCGATCTGATACAGCAGGGAGCCGTCGCTCATTCCCAGCTGATACACCCTGGAATTGGATCCATTGAGGAGACGGAGCCGATTGATGCCGGCGCCAAGTTCCAGGACGGGATCCACGGTGCCGTTGACGACAATGGTGTTGCCTTGCTGTCCGATGCCACCCTCATTGAAGACGAACTGGCGCTGCATGCTGAATTGACGGTCCTGGATGACCACAGGAATGTCATCCACTCCGTACGTGCGGGGCAGGTTCAACGCGGCTTCGACGGCGTCCCGGACGATGATCATGCCGGCAAGGCCGCGATACACATGTTCGCTCGTGTGTTCATGCAGGTGGGGGTGATACCAGAACGTGGTTGCCCGGTCGAGCACGGTGAAGTCAGGTTGCCAGACCGTACCGGCTTCGATGACAGTGTGGGGCCCTCCGTCATCCTCGGCTGCCACGTGCATGCCGTGCCAGTGCACCGTGGTGGGCTCATCGAGCTGGTTGGAGACCTGCATCTGCACGAAATCACCCTGATTCAGAACGAGTGTGGGACCCAGGTATGAGCCATTGAACCCGTACGTCGCCGTCTGTACGCCGTCGAAGAACTCATGGGATCCGGGCGCGATTTCAAGTGAATAGACCGGGCCTTCCATTGTCGGTGGAATGGCAAGAGGATTCTGGGCGATGACAGGCTGAAGGGAAACAGCAACGAATGCCAGGAAAACGACGATGCGTCGGGTCATGACAACATGGATAGGGTTTGGAAGAGGATGTCAATATTGTCTCCAAGGTCGGAATTAGCAGCAACAAAGTCCGTTACAAAGCAGTGTCATGTGGCGGCTTGTGTTGTGCGTGCATCTCTTACGCAGTGCCAGCGTACGCAGGGCCTCATCACCACCTGAACCGAACGACAGCCTCCCGGGAATCATGTTCCAGAATCGTACATCGACCCTTCTGACCGCTCTTTTTCTGCTCGGTCTTTTCATCGCACCTTCGGCTTCCGCCCAGATCAATGCCGAGGGTTCGCTGAAATTCACGGTTGGGCTTCCGCGGGCCGAGTTTGCTGACCAGCTCGATGCAACCGGATTCGGCATCAACATGAGCGGCGCCATCGGATTTCCCGGCTCGCCGTTGCTGATCGGCCTTGATGGAGGTTACATGCTCTACGGCCACGAGCGCCGCAACGAGCCCTTCTCGACCACCATTCCGGACGTGACGGTCGACGTCGTCACGGACAACAGCGTGGCCATGGGACACGTCTTCCTGCGTCTCTCCCCTGATCTGCCGGGCATCAAGCCCTACGCGGACGCCCTGTTCGGATTCAAGTACTTCTTCACGGAGACCCGCATCGAAAGCGAGCAGTTCGATCAGAACGAGATCACGCGATCAACCAATTTCGACGACACGGCCATGTCCTACGGATTCGGCGGTGGCGTGAAGATCACGGTGTTCAACCCGCCCGGGAAAGGCGGCGTGCACATTGACCTGGGTGCCAAGTACCTGATGGGATCCGAAGCGGAGTATCTCAAGGAAGGCTCCATTCGCCGTCAGAATGGTCAGGTGACGTTCGACGTCAACAATTCCCGCACCGACATGCTTCTGATCCAGTTTGGCGTCGGAATGACGTTCTGAGGACGATTCCGCAGAGGAGAAGCCGATCTGTTCCGGACGGACAGACCCCTCAGCGGGAGAGCAGAAGCGCAAGGTCGGCATCAAACGCCTTGCGTCGTTCCGGATCGAGCACGTCCCGGGCAAAGAGGAAGTCTTCCGACGTTTCGTCGCGTCCCAACTGTTCGTTGAGCCATTCGGATTCGAGGAATCCCATCAGGGAAAGACCATACTCCTTCTCGAAATAGGATACCAGGGCAGCGGCATCAGAATGCGCCGGGTCCGTGGAAACACCGACGTGTTTCAGGAAGGAATGAATTTTAAGGGACAGGCTGTCCAGCGTGCGTACGTGCATGAGGGGCTGTAAGCGGGTGACCGTTCTTTCCCGGTATCGACCACGTGCACACCCGATTTAAGGCTCGGCCGAGGCCTTCCCCTGCCCGATCAACGGGCGTCTGCTTTGCCGACGGATGTGCCGGCGATGACTTCATATCCCTTCACGGAAACGTCGTCACTGAGGTGGGTCCGTTCGCGCTTTGACGGGTCCAGGGTCATTTTCCACTGGTACATGGCGGACAGGTACGGAGCGGCGCGACCCAGCAACTCGGCAAACTTGCCGCTGGCCTCGTATTTCTTGGCGGCTTCCTGTGAATCCCAGATGGTCACGGACAGTCCCTCGCTTCGCTCCCGCATGCCGATCAGGTAGGCGGCACGACAGCCCGGTACCCGCAGCAGTTGTGGCACCAGTTCATCGTTGTACAGGCTGCTCAGTTCGTCGAATTGCTCGGAGTTGACCTTGGCATTCAGAATCCGGACGTACGTGTGGCAGTCGATCTTGTCCGTCATATCGGATTCCGACGAACCGGCAACTACGGGCATGGCCTTGACTTCCGGCTCCTCCTGGACGGGCAGATACTCCAGGGTGTTGTCGGGGGTCAGTTGGATCTTCCACTCCGTCGATTCCTCCTGGAAAGGATGATTCTCAGACACCAGACTGGCATAGCGCCCGGACTGCTCATACTCCAGCGCCGACTCGGGAGACTCCCACAGGGTGAATGAGATGAAATCGGTCTCGTCCTCCGTGGACTTGATGAGGCGGGCAAAAATGCAGCCGTCTTCCGAGAGAAGCGCCGGGGCTACCCGGTGTTCATAGAAGCGTTCGAATGCTTCCGAGGCATCCGGTTTGATTCCGAGTTGGACGAAGCGCATGAACATGGCGTCCTCCGGGGGTGGGATTGGCTGGTGGGGTCTGGTCCGGGGGCCAACCCGGACGCTTGAAGAAAGGATAAACGATCAATCCCGCAAACTCAACGCGTTCCGTCCGTGAATGCGCTGGAATCAACGGGGCAACAAAAAAGGCGCGCGTCCCTCGGGGACGCGCGCCTTTTCGATGTGTGGCTCCCCTCTGCGGGGTGGGCGCTTGTCAGCGCATGGAAGCGGCTGCCTCTTCTACCGTGTCGTAATCCTCGAATACCGGTCCGAGAAGACGCGTAAGCAGGAACAGGTTCTTGATCCGCTCCTTCATGCCGGCCAGTTTGACGTCGCCGTCTGCTTTCTTCATGGTCGTGAATGCACCGATGAGTGCGCCGATGCCTGAGGAGTCCATGAAGTCAGCTTTGGACAGATCGATCACGACCTTCTTCTTGCCAGCTTCCTTGAGTTCTTCGATGGTGTCCTTGAAGGCGGGGCCTTCAATACTTCCCAGGAATTTGCCCGTAATCGAGATGACGACGGCCTGGTACTGATCGCTGGTAGAAAACGGCATGATGTAAGGATTGGATAATGGCGTTCCGCTTCGGAAGACGGATGCTACCCCGCACGTCAACAATAATCAAGGAGCCGAAGGAATTAGGCGGACAAAAGGCGCCTCTCAACCAGCGATGCGCTTGACGACGAGCATGGTGATGTCGTCGTTCTGCGGCGCGGATCCCGTGTGCTCCTTCACATCCCGGTGGATGCGGTCGATGTAGGCCTGCGCAGGCACATCACCCATGTCCCTGAGCAGGGCCTCAAGGCGCTCCTCACCGTACTGGGCGTGCGCCTCGTCCATGGCTTCCGGGATACCGTCGGAGAACACGAACAGCGTATCTCCCGGATTCAGGGAAACAGCATCTTCCGTGTATTTCTGGTTCGGCACGAAGCCCACAACGAGGCCACCCAGCTCCAGCATTTCCAGCGTGCCGTCGGCACGACGGACATACGGTTTGTTGTGTCCTGCATTGGTGAACTTGAAGGCACCTGAAACGACATCCAGCATCCCGAAGAAAAGCGTCAGGAAGGAGCCCCTGCGGATGGAGCCGGTCAAGAGCGTATTGGAGCGCTCAACCGTTTCATGGACCGACAGGCCGAAGAGGCACTGTCCCCGGAGGGTGGCTTGTGCATTCGACATCAGGAGAGCCGCAGGCATGCCCTTCCCGGACACATCCCCCAGTGCGAGGCCCCAATGGTAGTCGTCGATCTGGATGTAATCGAAATAATCGCCCCCGACGCTCTGGGCCGGAATGGAGACGCCGGCCAGGTCATAACCGTTGATTTCGGGTGCCCTGGACGGCAGCAGATTGGTCTGGATCTCATAGGCCAGATTCAGCTCCTGCTGCACGGTGGCCAGTTTCTTCTCTTCCTCGTACAGGCGGGCTGTTTCGACAACCTGCGCCGACTGTCCGGCCAGGATGGACAGCAGTCGCTGATCTTCGGTCGAGAATTCGCCTCCACGCTTCTTGTTGTAAAGCGTCAGGATTCCGATCAGTCGGGAGTGGACCTGCATCGGTACGGACACCAGGGATCGGACGGAATCGCTCCACTTCACACCCTGGAAACGCGCATCGGATCTCGGGTCATTTACAACCAGCGGCTTGCGGTTGATGTACATCCACCCGAGCAGGTTCTGATCGGGGGAGTACGCTTCCCGGTCACCGGAACTGGCCATTGTCCGGACCAGCGTCTTGGTCGGATCCGTGGCATCTTCGCCCACCATCGTGATGACGCCCTGCTCTGCTCCAACGGCCTTGATGGAGCGCCGGATGATCGTCTGGATGACCTCTTCGGTACCGCGTGACGAACTGATGGCTATGGACAGTTCGTTCAGGACCGAGAGTTCCTCAACAGCGCGACGCAGTTGTTGATTCTCCCGTTCGAGGGCTTCAAGTCGGGCAGTGTTCGGATCGGCCATGCCGTATGTGGGTTGTTGCACCTGAATTTATGATCCGGTGAGGGGATCGCAAACTGGTGCACGGCGAGTATACGGAAAGGAGGTTGGAAGCGCGCTCGTTGCGGGATGCCGGATCAGCCTTCCTGCTGACGCGTTGAGCACGGACTTACCGTCCGGCATCGCATCGTATCCGGATACAACCCACGACCCGACCGTCTGAATGCACTCCCTCCGGCGGCTCAACTTTTACTACTGGCGCTACAAGCATCTCTTCATTCCGGGATTGCTGTGCGCGGTCGCCTCGGCCGTCTTCTCCATCATCGTACCCATGGTGGTGCGACAGGCCATCGACAGCATTCCGAGGTACGTGGCCACCTACAAGGGATTCCAGGGCACGCCTCTCGAGAGTTTCGTGTACGCGGATGCCTTTGCCGCCCTGGCCACGTTCGGCGCCATTGTTCTGGCGCTCAGTCTGGGCAGCGGACTCTTTTCCTTCCTGATGCGGCAGACGGTCGTTGTGGCCTCGCGCCACATCGAGTATGACCTGCGCAACCGGTTGTACGACAAGCTGCAGACGCTGTCGCACGATTTCTACCTGCAGCACGCTACCGGCGATTTGATCACGCGCTCCACCAGTGATATCGAGCACGTCCGTCGGTATATCGGCCCGGCCATCATGTACACGACGCGGGCGGTGGTCGTGATCATTACGGCTTTGTCGGTGATGTTCTGGATTTCGCCCAAACTGACGCTCTACACGCTCATTCCGATGCCGTTTCTGGCCGTTTCGGTCTTTTTCGTGGCCCGCATGGTGCACACACGATCGGACGAATTGCAGAAGCAGTATTCCAGTCTGACCTCCCGCGTCCAGGAGGCGCTCTCCGGAATCAGGGTCCTGAAAGCCTACGCTCGGGAAGAGAGCGAGGCGGAGGCCTTTGACGAGGAAAGCTCGGAGTATCGGCATCGCAGCCTGCGTCTGGCGATGGTGGAAGCAGCCTGGCGTCCGGTTTTCGTGACGTTGGTGGGCGCTTCCACGCTCATTGTCGTATGGGTGGGCGGTACCCTGGCCATGGCCGGAGAAATCACGATCGGCAACATTGCCGAATACATCATATACGTGGCCCTCATGACCTGGCCCGTTGCCGCCATGGGCTTCGTGATCACCATGATCCAGCGGGCGGCGGCTTCCATGACGCGACTTACCGAGATTCTGGACGCCGAGCCGTCGATTGCTTCGAATCTCCCGCGACTGTCGGAATCGAACAGCGTCGAAGGTCGCATCACGTTCCGGGGTGCAGGCTTCCGTCATCCCAACAGTGGTGTCAAGGCCATCGATGAGGTCAATGTGGACGTACCCGCCGGTTCGACCCTTGCCATCGTGGGACGCACCGGGTCCGGGAAGACCACCCTGGTGGAAATGATTCCCCGTCTTCTCGACGTGGACGAGGGTGTCGTGGAAATCGACGGAAAGGATATCCGGGACTGGCCGCTCGATACCATCCGGTCTGCCATCGGGTACGTACCGCAGGATGTGTTCCTGTTTTCGGATACCGTGGCCAACAACATTTCCTTCGGTCGCATGGAGGCTGACCGCGAGGATGTCCGGGACGCGGCAGCCGAAGCCGATCTGCTTGAAAATGTGGATGGATTCAAGGAAGGATTCGAGACCTTCGTTGGAGAACGCGGCATCACCCTGTCCGGCGGACAGAAACAGCGTGCTTCCATCGCTCGGGCACTCATCCGCCGACCCAGCATCCTCATCCTGGATGATGCCCTCTCGGCCGTGGACGTGAACACCGAGCGGATCATCCTGGGGCATCTCAAGGAGCACTTCGGCAAGCGTACCATCGTCATAGTCAGCCACCGCATTTCCGCGGTCCAGGATGCCGACCAAATCATCGTGCTGGACGAAGGCCGGATCATCGAGCGGGGGACCCACGACCAACTGGTGGAACTGGACGGATTCTACGCCTCGCTGCACCACAAGCAGCAACTTGAACAGGAAGTGGAGGCATTCCAGTGAGCGATCCGAAGAACAAGGATGCCGGACTGGATACCCGACTGCTTCGTCGCATCGTCGGGTATCTCATGCCGTACAAGGGCTGGGTGGCCCTTGCATTCGTGACGGTCATGTCGGCGGCGTATCTCGGACCGCTCATTCCGAAACTCGTCCAGGTCACCATTGACCGTGAGATCGTGGAGGGGGATCTGGAGGGACTGCACCGGATGATCGGCATCCTGTTTGCCATCCTTGCCGCCGAGGGATTCCTGTCGTTCGTCAATGCCTACCTGACGCAGTGGATCGGTCAGCAAGCCATTTTCGACCTGCGTACCAAGGTGTACCGGCACGTTCAGCGACAAAGCCTGCGCTTTTTCGATTCCCGGCCCATCGGGCAGCTCATCACGCGTGTCACAAGCGATGTGGAATCGCTCTCCCAGGTGCTCTCGGCAGGCGTGGTTACCATTCTGGGAGACCTGTTCAAACTGATCTTCATCGCCTGGTTCATGTTCAGTCTGGACTGGCAGCTGGCTCTGGTCACCATATCGGTCATGCCGATCATGATCTATGCCACGTTCTGGTTCAAACGCAAGGTGCGCGACGCCTACCGGGATACCCGCAAGCAGGTGGCCCGAATCAACTCCTTCCTGCAGGAGCATGTGACCGGCATGCGGATCGTGCAGCTCTTCGGCAGGGAAGAGGAGGAGATGAAGCGCTTCACGGGCATCAATGACGATCATCGACAGGCACACATCAAGACGATCTTCTATTTCGCTCTGTTCTGGCCCATGGTGGATCTGGTTGCATCGGCGGCTCTCGGGTTGGTCCTGTGGTATGGTGGCTTGTCCGCGATGGTGGGCGGGGTGACGGTGGGTGTGCTCGTTGCCTTCATCCAGTACGCGAGACGCTTCTTCGAGCCCATCCGGAATCTCTCGGATCAGTTCAACACGTTGCAGAGCGCGATGGCCGGGGCTGAACGCATTTTCGGTCTGCTTGACACGGACATGGCCATTCCCGAATCAGGGGATCCTGTGGACTGGCCGAAGGTGGATGGGCGCATCGAGTTCAGGAATGTCTGGTTTTCGTACGATCCGGAGATCGACCCGGACGAGGATGACGGGGAGTGGATTCTGAGGGATGTCAGTTTCGTGGTCGAACCGGGTCAGTCCCTTGCCATCGTGGGCGCCACGGGAGCAGGCAAGACCACGATCATCAACCTGCTGCTGCGCTTCTACGAGATTCAGCGGGGTACCATCCTGGTCGATGGCATCGAGATCGGATCCTTGCCCCTCGTCACCCTGCGGGATCATATAGGGTTGGTACTGCAGGATGTATTCCTGTTTTCGGGCACGGTCAGGGACAACATCACCCTGCGCAATCCCCGCATCACGGACGAAGCCATGCGCAAGGCCGCCGATGCCATCAATGCAGCACCCTTCATCGAGCGGTTGACCGACGGCTACGACCAGCAGGTGCGCGAAAGGGGCATGACCCTGTCACACGGACAGCGTCAGCTCATTTCCTTCCTGCGGGCACTGGTCTACGATCCGAGGATCCTCGTCCTGGACGAGGCGACCTCCAGTGTGGATACGGAAACAGAAGAAGTCATCCAGAAAGCGCTGGAGACCCTGATGTCAGGTCGGACCTCGATTGCCATCGCGCACAGACTGTCGACCGTACAGCACGCTGACCAGATCCTGGTCATGCACCATGGCCGGGTCCGCGAGCGCGGAACACATCAGGAATTGATTGCTTCGGACGGACTGTATCGGCGTCTGTACGAACTCCAGTACAAGGAGCAGGAAGCCGCCTGAGTTCACCGTGGTCCGCTAGTAGAGCCACATGTCGAAGGTGCGGCGATGGGCCACGGAAACGGGATGCTCCGGTCCGAGCAGCGTGAAGATGGCCACGCCGAGTTTGCGTGCCGCGTCGTCCCCATAGTACCGATCGGTTTTCAGCACCTCGATCAAGGCCTGCACGGCAGCATCCGGATCGCCTGCCTTCAAGGCGGATACGGCGTCTGCATAGATCGCGGCTCCATCGCCGTCCGGGTGCGGCTCGCTGGTCAACCCGGTGAGCGAGCGTACCGCTTCCGCGATCTGCACGAATCGGGGCTCTCCGGTCATGGCCAGGTCGGCCAATCCCGCTGCGCGATCGGGATCTTCCAGGGCGATGAGGGAGGCCAGGTGTCCCGCTGCCGCAGGGTTGGTCGGCTCCAATTCCAGAATGCGTTCCAGGCGTGCCCTGGTATCCACCAGGCGCCCTTCTTCCAGAAGCGACTCGACCTCCCTCATGAGATCCTTCGTTTCACCGGGAAGTGCCTTTTCGAGCCACTGCCTGATGGCCGGCTCGGGGAGGGCCCCCGTGAACTCGTCGATGACCTCGCCCTTGTAGAACATCTTGACGGACGGGATTCCGCGGACACCGTATTGCATGGCTTCCGCCTGGAACTGGTCGGAGTTGACCTTTGCCAGCGTCCATTTGTCTGCCTGTTCCAGGGCCAGTTTTTCAATGATCGGACCCAGTACACGACACGGTCCGCACCACGGAGCCCAGAAATCCACGACGACAGGTCCGTTCTGGCTGGCGTCGACTACATCTTCTCTAAAGTTTTGAACGTCAAATCCCATAATCGGAGGTATTTTCGACCTGAAAACCTGAGCAAAACTGAACAGTTCGGGCGCGTTGCCCGGCTTTCCACAGCCGATTGCCCAGGAGTACCTATCCGGCGACCCGGATTCGGACCCGCCCCGGCTGAGGGAATACAAAACCGCTCCATTTTACTTTCGATACCATGAAACTGCTCTCCTCTTTCGCGGGATTCGCATTCATTCTCTTTTCTTCCCTTCTCCTTTCGGCTTGTGCCACGTCCGATTCAGAAGTCGAGACCTATGATCGGGCCGCTGATGTGCTGCGCTTCGAAGGCGAGGAACACCTGCGCAACATCCGCCAGTTGACTTTCGGTGGCAACAACGCCGAAGCATACTGGAGCTTTGATGACTCGAAGCTCATCTTCCAGAGTGACTGGGATGCCATAAACGACCAGGGGTGCGACCAGATCTTCGTGATGGAGGTGGCCTCGGCTGGATCCGGCTCCGCGGAAGACTACACCGAAGTTTCCACGGGAGAAGGCCGTACGACGTGCAGCTACTTCCTTCCCGATGGCCGCATCATCTACGGGTCAACCCATGAGTCCGGTGCAGCATGCCCTGCACCACTCCCCGGACAGTCTGGCGCCTACGTATGGCCCATCTACCCGTCGTACGACATCTATGTAGCCGATGCAGACGGTTCCAACCCGGAAGTGCTGATCGGTGGTGAAGGCTACGATACTGAAGCCACGGTTTCTCCGGATGGCAAGTGGATCATCTTCACGTCGACCCGCAGCGGCGACCTTGAACTGTGGCGCTATGAAATTGCCACGGGCGATCTGTTGCAGCTGACCGATGAACTCGGTTACGACGGTGGCGCCTTCTTCAGCCCGGATTCGGACAAGATTGTCTGGCGTGCAAGCCGTCCGACCGGAGAGGCAGCAGACAAATACCGTGACCTGCTGGCCAATGATGTGGTCGAGCCGGGTGCATTGAACATTTTCGTTGCCGACATCGATGGCAGCAATGTGCAGCAGATCACCGACCTTCCGGGTGCCAACTGGGCGCCGTTCTTCCACCCGTCGGGTGACAAAGTCCTGTTCACGTCGAATCATCACCAGGACGGTGGTCGTGGTCGGGTCTTCGACATCTTCATGATCAACCTGGATGGAACGGGGATGGAGCAGGTCACCCATTCGGGCACGTTTGACGGTTTCCCGATGTTCTCCAACGACGGTACCAGGATTGCCTTCTCGAGCAACCGCAACGTGGAAGGCATCGAGTCCCGCGACACCAACGTATTCGTAGCGGAGTGGGTGGACTAGGGGACCGTTCCATGGTCTTTTCGAGTTTGGTGCGGGCCGGCCGGGATTTCCCGGCCGGCCCGCACGCATTTCCGGTCACCATGACATTGTGCCGACCGCCCGGAACAAAAAGTTAGTCATGGCTAAAACGTGAAGATGTTCGGCGACCTTCAAACTCTCCACGCGTTCCATGATCCATCGTTTGCTCGTAGTCCTTGCCATCCTGTTTGCCGGCTGCACTGCACCTGATCGAGCGGAGCGTGGCCCTGTCAGTTCCGACAATCCGCTCCGGATCGTGGCGACGACCAGCATGATCGCCGATCTGGTCCTGCAGGTCGGGGGAGATGTGGTCGAGGTCGAAGGATTGATGGGTCCGGGTGTAGATCCGCACCTGTATCAAGCCAGTGAGGGAGATGTCTCAGCCATGACCAGAGCCGATCTGATCGTCTTCAATGGCCTTCATCTCGAGGGCAAGATGGTTGACATCTTCGAACAGATGCAGGGGCGCGGACTCAATGTGCATGCCATCACGGAAGGGATCGAGCGGGAGCAGTTGCTGTCTTCCGAACTGTTCACCGGCAGTTTTGACCCGCACATCTGGTTCGACCCGGCCCTCTGGCAGCGCGCCGCACATCGCATGGGAGACATATTGGCAGCCACGGACAGCACGCACGCCGAGGCCTTCCGGATGCGGGCTGCGGTGTATGCAGACAGCCTGGCGGGCCTCTTCGAACAGGCACGTGAGGATTTGTCCATCATCCCGGAGAACAACCGGGTCCTGATTACCTCACATGATGCCTTCGGCTATTTCGGCCGGGCATTCAATCTGGAGGTGCGGGGATTGCAGGGTATCAGTACGGCGCTCGAAGCCGGCACGTCCGATGTCCGGGATCTGGCCGAGTTTGTAGCCGAGAACAGGATCCCGGCCCTGTTCGTGGAGTCGTCCATCTCACCGAGAGGCATCCAGGCCGTTCGCGAGGCCGTCATGGCCCGCGGGTTTGATGTCCGGATCGGAGGGACGCTCTACGGGGATGCGCTGGGAAGTCCGGGCTCGCCCGAAGACTCGTACGTCGGTATGTTCAGGTCGAATGTGCAAACCATCGCATCAGGACTCGCGGGCAGCGATCAGTGACCATGAATGAAGCTCCTTCCGGCCTGGAGCCGGCCATCGACGTACGCGACCTGACGGTCGCCTATCGTGAAAAACCCGTTCTGTGGGACGTCGACCTGCAGGTGCCCAGGGGTGTCCTCATGGCCATCGTGGGTCCCAATGGAGCGGGGAAGACCACGTTCATCAAAAGCGTTCTCGAACTGGTAGCGCCGGCGGCCGGCTCCGTTCTCATCCATGGTAAGCCGTATCGGGACAATCGCTCGCGCATTGCCTACGTGCCGCAGCGGGGAAGCGTGGACTGGGACTTTCCGACCAACGTGCTGGATGTCGTGGAGATGGGCATGTATGGTCGTCTGGGGTGGTTCCGGCGACCCGGCGCTTCCGAGCGGGAGCGTGCCTTGAAGGCTCTGGCACAAGTCGGGATGGAATCCTTCGCAGATCGGCAGATTTCCCAGCTTTCCGGAGGGCAGCAGCAGCGCGTATTCCTGGCCCGCGCCCTCGTCCAGGATGCCGATGTGTTCCTGATGGATGAACCGTTCCAGGGCGTGGATGCAACCACGGAACGGACGATCGTGGATTTGCTGCGTGCGCTGCGGGAAAAAGGAAAGACCGTCGTCGTGGTCCACCACGACCTGCAGACGGTCCAGGAATATTTCGACCACGTCCTGCTCTTGAATGTGCGCCGGATCGCAGCCGGTCCGGTGGACGAGGTGTTCACCGAAGAAAATCTGCGTGCCACCTACGGCGGCCGGGTTGCTTTCGTATCTGCCGTGCTGGCCCGTCGTACGCCATGATGGACATCCTTACGGATCTGTTCACGGACTATACCCTGCGCACCGTGGCCCTCGGGGCGGCGCTGTTGGGTATTTCTGCTGGAGCGCTGGGAAGCTTTGCGCTGCTCAGGAGGCAAAGCCTTCTGGGAGATGCCATTTCCCATGCCGCATTGCCGGGCATTGCCCTGGCTTTCCTCATTACAGGATCGAAGTCCTCGCTCGTTCTGGTTCTGGGCGCGGGTCTGGCAGGATGGTCAGGGTCGGTGCTGATTGCTGCCCTCACGCGCAGGACACCCATCACGTACGATACGGCACTGGGCATGCTGCTGTCGGTATTTTTCGGTTTCGGACTGGTTCTGCTGACGTTCATCCAGCGCATGCCGGATGCCAATCAGGCAGGCCTGGATTCCTTCCTATTCGGACAGGCCGCTGCGCTGATGCAGCGCGACATCCACGTCATATTCGGCATCGGGGCCCTGATACTCCTGTTGACCGTCCTGTTCTGGAAGGAGTTCAAACTCATCTCCTTCGATCCTGACACGGGTCGAACGCTCGGACTGCCTGTGCGGGCCCTTGAACACTTGCTGACGGCGCTTTTCGTGGCCGCCATCGTCATTGGCCTCCAGACGGTGGGCGTGGTCCTCATGAGCGCCATGATCATCGCGCCGGCTGCCGCAGCGCGGCAGTGGACGGATCGATTGGGGGTCATGATTTTTCTGGCTGCGGCGTTCGGGGCCTTTTCCGGTGTGGGAGGAGCGGTTTCCAGCAGTCTGGCTCCCAACCTGCCGACCGGGCCGGTCATCGTACTGGTTGTCAGCGTCATCGTTGTCTTTTCGCTGCTGTTTGCGCCCAACCGTGGTTTCGTTTTCCGCAAGATCCGGGAGTGGCGGTCCGGCCGGGCGCTCAGGGTGGATGCGGTCCTGGTGGACCTCTACACGCTCGCCTCGCAGCACGAAACGGCCGATCATCCTCACTCCGAACGGGTCTTGAATGTCATGTCCGCCATGTCTGGAAATGCCCGAAGAACCCTCAGGTTGTTGGAAACGCTCGAACTGGCCCGTCCCATCGACGAAGAGCGCTGGGCACTCACCCGAACCGGAGAAGAGCGGGCAGAACGGGTCATTGCCGAACGATGGGGGGTGCGTTCATGAGCGCGTCCCTCGAGATCCAACTCATTGCCGTGGCCGTAGCCGTCGCATGTGCCCTTCCTGGGGTCTTCCTGGTCCTCAGGAAGATGGCCATGATGAGCGATGCCATCAGCCATGCCATCCTTCCCGGGATTGTCATCGCATTCCTCCTGACCGGAAACCTGAGCTCGCCGTGGCTCATTCTCGGGGCCGGTCTTTCCGGCGTGGCCACGGTAGCCCTTGTTGAACTTCTTCGAAGCACCGGGCTCCTGAAGGAGGATGCGGCCATCGGCATCGTCTTTCCGGCCCTTTTCAGCATCGGGGTCGTCCTGATTGCCCGATACGCCGGCGACGTGCATCTGGACGTGGATGCCGTCCTGCTCGGAGAACTCGCATTCGCCCCGTTCGACCGGGTGGCGTTCCTGGGCATGGACCTGCCCAAGGCCCTGGTGATGATGACCACCATCCTGCTGCTCAATGCGGTCTTCGTCGCCCTCTTCTACAAGGAACTGAAGGTTTCCACGTTCGATGCGGCGTTGGCCGGCAGCATGGGCTTTGCGCCGACCCTGCTGCACTACATCCTCATGGGACTGGTGTCCACAACGGCTGTCGGTGCTTTCGACGCCGTCGGTTCGATCCTGGTTGTTGCGTTGATGGTTGCGCCACCAGCCACGGCGTATCTGCTTACCCACCGCCTGAGCATCATGCTCGTTCTTTCTGCAGTGATGGGAGGATCTGCCGCGGTCGGAGGGTACTGGATGGCCCGCCTGCTGGATGCTTCCATCGCGGGGTCGATGGCTACCGTAGCCGGAATGCTCTTTGTCGTGGTGCTGGCGCTGGCGCCGGAGCGCGGCCTGCTGTCACAGATGCGACGTCGTGCGGAGCAACGACTGGATTTCGGCAGGAAGATGCTGGTCATCCACCTGTACAACCACGAGGGATTGCCGGAAGCCGAACGGGAGTGTCGCGTGGAGCATCTCGAAGATCATCTTCGCTGGGGACATCAGTTTGCCGTGCGTGCCGTCCGCTCCTGCACGGGCAAGGGGTGGATCGAGGCAGAGGGTACCTTCCTGAAACTGACGGACGAGGGCCGGATGGTGGCGCAGAAGGCCATGGTCTGACGTGTCACCGGATGGCGGGATCATCTTTTTCCGGTCGTCTCTCTGCACCGTGAAAATGCGTCCTGTTGCGTGAAAAACCCTGTTTTCTGGTTGCAGATACCGGAGGAATCACCTTACTTGGACGATTGTCAGGGCAAAAAGGTGATTTTTTTTCCGGGCCGCCGCGCAAAAAAACAATTTTAGATCGTAACCGGAAGTACGAGAGGCAGAGTGCAGCGTGCTGAGATCCCTTTCCGAAGGGAAATCGGTGCGAACTGCATCGCTCGTCCATATACCCTATGCCCAGACGCGACGAACCCCTCAAGGGACGCAAAAGCATGAAAACGAAATTTACGATTCTGACATTCCTGACCCTCTTCCTGTTCACTGCGGGAAGTGTGTCGGCTGCCGACCGGTACGTCGACGATACAGGCTCAAATACTTATACGGTTGACCCTGATGGGGCCGGCCCGTTGGTGATTGGAGACCCGAACTCGTGTCTCATAGCTACGGACCCATGCGCAACGATCGTCTATGCCCTCTCGGTTGCTGACCAGGGAGATACGATCCAGCTCTTCCCCGGTACCTACAATGAAGGCGAGATCGACATCGATGAGAACTTCATCACGATCCAGGGCCCGGATCCTGCAGTGGCAGTGCTTGCAGCAACCACGGCCACCTTCGAGGTCGACCCTGCCGCCCGTACGGTGGGGAACGCCGATGAAGCCATTATCGACCTGACCGGTTTCGACTATGGATTCGGTATCGAAGCCAACAATGTCACCATCTCCAGTCTGGACTTCGCTGGTGATCCGGCCAACACGTATGCCGGCATCTATGTGCTTGCCGGTGGCTGGGATCGTTGGACGATCGAATACAACTTCATCCATGATGTCGGTCAGAAGCAGCCTTCGTCTGTCTTCAATCATTCCTACGGCATCCTTGGAGTGGCGCAGACGACGAGCGGCACACTGTCGATGACCGGAAATGAAATCCAGTTCAACCACATCTACGATCTGGGCGGCCAGTCTCTGGCCGGGGCCAACACCACGGCCGGCATGGGTATCCGGCTCGAAGGCATGGAGGGTGAAAGCGCGTCCTGTAATGCCCTCGACAAGTTCGATTGCGGTGTCTGGATTCATGACAACGACTTTGACGACCTCTACGTAGGTCAGAACTCGAACAACTTCACGTTCGACGTCAATGGCAAGGAGCCATCGGTTGCCGTCTCTGTCGGTCAGGATGACGACAACTCGAACCCGAACAACGGCGCCCGCATCAACGACAACGTTTTTGCTGACGACGCCTCGGGTGCCCTGGACATCGGGGTATCGATCGGCATCGGTGATTCGTCGGTCGAGGAAGACAACGCCGACTTCACCAACACGAGTGCCTACGTGGTCAACATCGACCGCAAGGGCACAATCGACGAGCCCGACCTGGCCACGTTCTGGAAGTCGCTCCACCCGGACCTTCTCGGCCCCGGATCGGATGCCTACTTCAGTTCGCTGGTGCTGGCCCAGAACAACTCCGATGACACGGCCACCATCGTGGAACTGGACGGAACGAACGCTCCCGAGCTGGCCATCACGGTCATGCCTCAGGGCGAGTCGGCCTCCTACAAGGTGTCCCTGGACAGTGATGGCGACCTGAACCTGCGTCAGGGTGCCCGACTCCTGTTCGACGGCGATCTGGCGAACGGTCTGGGTGGCGCAGGTGTCTACAACCTGCAGCTTGACGGAACGGAAGGCAATGACCTTCTGACTGTCGACTTCAACAACGGCAATCCGATTCCGCTCGGATCGACGGTACAGGCCGTGACCCAGGGTATCGACTTTGACGGGTCCACGGACGGATTCGACACGATCAACCTGCGTGGTGATGAACAGGTCAACTATGAGACCATCAACATGACGGATGAGGACAGCGGTCAGATCCTGTTCAATCCGACGTTCACGCACGCCCAGTTGAACTCGACGTTTACCGCAGGCACCACGTCTTCGGTCAACTTCGACAACGTGGATCGCATGAATGATGTGATCATTGTCAACCAGGAATTCGCCGTCATTGCCCCGGATGACCAGGATACCGAGATCAACCTGATTGACGGTCCGTTCATCCTGGGTTTCAACACGATGCAGGTCAATTCAGGTGCGGAACCAACGTTTGCCCAGGTCAACTTCTCCAACAAGAAGAATGTCCAGGTCCACGGTTCGGATGATACCGGTTCGGGCTTCGGAAACGACATCATGACCGTCTTCACGGTCGATGGCGAAGAGCCTGATCTTCTTTTGGGTGTCCGCATGTACGGTGGCGACACCGCCGGTGAAGTGGACGCTTCCGATGACATCTTCGTGGTCCGTCCGTCCCCGAATTTCCACATCACTGCACGTGGAGGGACTGACGACACGGATGACCGGATCTTCCTGGATTGCGCCAATACGCACGCCACCTGTCTGCCGAGCCTCGTTACTGCTGCCGGTTTCCCGGCCGGTACGATTTCGGCCGGAACGATCACCGGTTTCGATTACGTCTCCTGGGCCGATGTTGAAATCACGGCGCCGGTAGTTGGCGGTGACATGGAGATCCGCAAGGAACTCAACGGCTTTGCCGTGAACGGTGCACACCCCGGTGATGACCTCGAATTCACGGTTACCGTCCGCAACAACAGTGGTGGACCGGTCGACCTCACCTCGGCTACGGGTACTCCGCTCTACGTCACGGATGCGATCGACCATCGCTTCTCCCTGATCGAGCAGAGCGTGCTTGTCGAGTCCGGATCAGTGGACTTCACGAACAACCGCAGCATGCTGTGGGAGATCGATGATGTTACCTTGGCCGATGGCGACTCGCTGAATATGACGTACACCGTCATCGTCAACACGCTCCTTACCTCCAGCGACATCGACAACTGGGCATCCATCCTGAACCATGACCCGAATGTCAATCAGTATGTCGATAATGATCCGGACAACCTGGAGCATTTCGCGCATGTCGAGCTGGATGTCCTCGAGGTATACGGCTTCCCGCTGAAAGCCGCCATCCAGGCTTCCCTGTTCTACGAAACGGAAGCCGGCCCCCGCTACATGGTGGGTCTGTACGCTGGCGCCAAGGATCCTGCACAGGGCAACCTGGGTGCGATGCTGTGCCGCGTGCCGGATACCAACTACGACGCTGGATGGGAAGGCGGTCTTGGCAACCTGTGGTACTCCTGTGGCGAAGGTCTTCCTGCCAAGGATGGCATCTTCTCGCCGCTGGTAGTTACCGATCTGTACCAGGATTCGTCCGATCGCATCTGGCTGACCAGCTGGGGCTTCGACGGTCTCTACTACAGTGATGACGGCGGTCAGACCTGGAGCAGTGCAGAAGTCGACCTCTCCGGTGGTCAGGGTGGCGCTCCGGATGGTAATCCGGACGGTTTCGCCCAGATCTACTCCATCACGGAGGACATCCTGGGAACGCTGTTCATCTCGGCCAACAACGGCGACATCTACCGTTCCTTCGACCGCGGTGTAACCTGGCAGAAAGCCAAGCAGCTGCCCATGGGTTCGGCTGACACGGCCTTTGCCTTGGAAGCTGATCCGACGCTGCCGGGTACGCTCTACGCCGGTACGTTCGGTGACAGCCTGTATGTCACGACGGACTTTGCCGAGACGTGGAACCGTCCCGACCTGAATGACCTGGGCAGCGGTTACATCTACGACATCGAGTTCGATCCCTTCTCAGGCAACCTTTTCGTGGGTACTGCGCAGGGCATCTACTACTCGGCTGACGAGGGTGACAACTGGGATGGCCTGAACAATGCCTTCCCTGTCCCGGACCATGCTCCCGAGATCCGTACGCTTTCCTTCGACGAGGACGGTGCACTCTTTGCCTCCACATGGGGTCAGGGTGTATGGTGGTCGCTCGACTGGCAGGCCACGGCGCTTGGCGAGTTTGCCCTCAAGAATGGCAACATCCTGGAGGTCAATGTCTCGAACGGCTTCGTACACGTCCTGACCGACGCGGGTGAGACCTTCCGTTTCGCCTACGAAGGAAGCGCTCGCAGCGTCGACGTGGAAGAGCCGGGCGCTGAGCTTCCCGAAGCCTACAGCCTGGATCAGAACTATCCGAACCCGTTCAATCCGGTGACCACGATCCAGTTCAACCTGCCGCAGACGGCAGACGTGTCGCTGGCTGTCTACGATGTCCTTGGACGTCGCGTGGCCACGCTGGTCAACGGTACGTTGGGATCGGGACGTCACACGGTCAACTTCAACGCGTCGAACCTCCCGAGTGGTATGTACATGTACCGACTCTCGACGCCGGCCGGAGAGATGACGCAGAAGATGATTCTGCTCAAGTAAACTCTCCTGAAACGGACCGCTCAAAGGGGCGGCGATCGAAAGATCGCCGCCCCTTTTTTTTGGTCCATATCCCAACCTGTTAACTCATTGAGCCACAATGCCTGTCTCAAAATGAGACGGTAACTTCATGCGGCCCAACGGAATAAGGCCTGGCAGGTGCAACATTTATTGCCCGGTCCCGCGCAAAAACGCGAATTCTACTCGTTCCCTTTGGTGACTGACTGAGGTGTGCGAACCAAAGGGTTCGAACCTCCGGCTGTTTTCCAAACATGTCTTTCGACACAGACTCGCGAGGGAGCGATTCTACCATGAAGTTCAAAGTTACCACCATGGCGGTGGTGCTGATGCTCATCAGTGCATCCGCGTCTTTTGCCGCCATTCGCTATGTGGCCCCGGGTGGCTCCGATGTTGCCAACGATTGCCTGACGATGGGTTCGCCCTGTGCCACCATCACGCATGCTCTCAGTGAAGCAGACCAGGGCGACACGATTTCCCTGGCGCTCGGTACGTACACCGAAGGCACCATTGACATCACCAAGCCCTTCATCACGATTGAAGGTCCACAGGCGGGTGCCGGTTTCGCCGGACGCACCCTGTTCGGAGCTGGTCCGTGTGATGCCGCAGAAGCATGTGTCGTTGGTTCCGGAGCTGGATACATTTTCAGCATCCAGGCCAACAATGTCACCATTGATGGTCTGAACCTGGTTGGTGACCCTGCTGCAACATGGGCAGCTGTGACCATCGAAGGCGATTATGACCGCTGGACCATCGACTCCAACCTCATCGAGCAGGTGGGTCAGAAAAAGGCCGGTCTGGACAGTAACCATGCCTACGGTGTCTATGCCGACGCGCAGACCTCCAGCGGCACCGACGTCATGGAAGGCAACGAGATCGTTGGCAACCTCTTCAGCGAACTGGGTCGCCAGGGTCTGGCGGGATCCAATGCCACGGCCGGCATGGGCATCCGTGTGGAAGGTGTCTCCGGAACGGCTGCTGCATGTACCGCACTCGACAAATTCGATTGTGGATTGTGGGTCCACAGCAACCAGTTCGAAGACCTTGCCGTCGGTCAGAATGAATTGAACTTCACGTTCGACGTGAACGGCACGGAAAAATCGGTTGCCGTTTACATCGTGCAGGACCCCGAAAACAGCCAGCCCAACAACGGTGCGGTTGTCGAGAGCAACGAATACAACGATGACACCGTGGACGGCGATCTGCTGGAAAACGGTGTGGTCATCGGAATCGGCGACAGCGCCGTCAACGAAGACAACGCTGTGATGCTGGGTGACGTGATTGCGTTTGTCACCAACATCGACGGGCGTGCCACGGTGGACGAACTGGCCCTGGCCGATTTCTTCAAGACGCTCAATACTTCGTTTTACGGACCAGGTACCGACGTGTACTTCGAACTCGAAGTGGAGGCCAAGAACGCTTCCAACGACGAAGCAACGATTGTGAACCTCGAGCAGACTTCGGCTGCTCCGGACCTCTATCGTGTCAGTGTCGAGGCACGTGGCGAGTCCGCTTCCTATAAAGTATCGCTGGACAACAGCGGTGACCTGAACGTTCGCCAGGGTGCCCGTCTCCTTTACGATGGTGCCAAAAGCGACGGTGTAACCGACGGCGTCACGGAAATCATTCTTGATGGAACGAACGGTGAAGACCTTCTCACCGTCGACTTCAACAATGGCAATCCGATCCCGCGGGCCGAGCCCGGTATCAACTTCGACGGCCTGGACGGCTTCGACCGCATCGTCCTTCGCGGCGATGAGCAGGTCACCAACCAGACCATCAAAATGACCGGCGTTGACTCGGGCAGCATCTACTTCGAGCCTACGGCGAGTGCAAAACTGGCTCTTGACGCCTTCACGTTGGGCACGACCACGTCTGTGGAGTTCGATTCGCTCGAGCCCATCGACGACTTGATCATCGTGAATGGTGCCTACGCGGTCATCGCACCGGATGACACCAACAACGAGATCAACATCATCAACGGCCCGTTCCGCTTTGGTTTCGATACGTTCCAGATCAACAGCGGTCAGGACGCCACGTTCGAGCGCATCAACTTTGCCAACAAAAAGAACGTCCACGTTTACGGTTCGGAAATTGATGCCGGCGCGCAGGGCGATTCTGACGATGTGTTCACCGTCTTCACGACCGATGGCGACGCTCCGAACCTGCTCCTGGATCTTTACCTCTATGGCAGCAACGATGCGTTGGATTCGGGTGACGACTACTTCGTTGTGCGTCCCTCGATGGACTTCGGCATTTCTGTCGACGGAGGCGGCGAATTCGGTGACGACTACCTCTTCCTGGATTGTGCGCTGACGGATGCCACGTGTGACCAAAGCGATATTGCAGGACTGGTCCCTGGTGGAGGGACCTACTCGTCCCTGTCCGGATTCGGATTTGAGGACATCGAAGTAACCGATATCGAGGAGACGGCTGATGGCATTGCGGACGACCTTGAAATCACGAAAGAACTGGTCGGATTCGCCCAGAACGGCGCCCATCCGGGCGACGACCTGGAGTACCGCGTCACGGTCACGAACGCGGGTGGTGTAGGCTTCCTGCTCAATGACTTCCCGATCTGGGTGACCGATGTCATTGATCACCGTCTCTCTCTGGTCGAACAGAGTGTTGTGGTCGAGCAGGGCACGGTTCAGGTGGTTGGCAACAACACGGCCATGCTGTGGATGATCGATGGCGCCCAGGACTTCGATCCGGGTGACACGATCACCATGACCTACACGGTCATCGTGAACACGCTCATCACGACCGAAGATGTGGACAACTACGCCACGATCCTCAACTACGACGGCATGGGCGATTACGCCGGTGACTTCGACGTGGCATCGTTGGACGTTCTTGATGTCTTCGGATTCCCGGTCAAGGCAGCCATCCAGGCTTCGCTCTTCTACGAGACGGAAGCCGGACCGCGCTACATGGTCGGCCTCTACGCCGGTGCCAAGGATCCCGCCCAGGGTAACATCGGTGCCATGCTGTGCCGTGTACCGGACACCAACCAGCAGGTAGGATGGGAAGGCGGTCTTGGTAACCTGTGGTACTCCTGCGGTGAAGGCCTGCCGGCCAAGGACGGCCTCTTCTCGCCGCTGGTCGTAACGGACATGTACCAGGACTCCTCAGGACGTATCTGGCTGACAACGTGGGGCTTCGAAGGCCTGTACTACACCGATGACGGTGGTCAGACCTGGACGAGCGCCATGGTTGACCTTTCCGGTGGTCAGGGTGGTGCTCCGGACGGCGTGCCTGATGGCTTTGCCCAGATCTATGCCATCACCGAGGACATTCTCGGAACGCTGTTTATTTCTGCCAACAACGGCGACGTGTATCGCTCGTTCGACCGTGGCCTCACGTGGCAGAAAGCCAAACAGCTGCCGCTGGGTTCGGCCGATACGGCCTACTCGCTGGAAGCCGACCCGACGGTGCCTGGCAAGCTCTACGCCGGTACGTTTGGCGACAGCCTCTACATTACGCAGGACTTTGCAGAGACCTGGCAGCGTCCTGACCTGAACGACCTCGGCAACGGTTACATCTACGACATCGAAGTTGACCCGATCACGGGTAACCTCTTCGTAGGTACGGCCAAGGGCGTGTACTATTCGGCAGACGAGGGAGACAACTGGGACGGCCTGAACAATGCCTTCCCGTTCCCGACCAATCCGCCGGAAGTTCGCAGCATCGCCTTCGATGTCAACGGCTCCCTCTTTGCTTCCACGTGGGGGCAGGGTGTATGGGCTTCGCTTGACTGGCAGGCAGATGCCCTGAGCGACTTCGCGCTCAAGACGGGCAATATCATGGACATCGCGGTGTCGAATGGTTATGTGCACGTCCTGACGGACTCGGGTGCCACCTACAAGTTCGCCTACGAAGGGCGTGCGAGCAGCGTGGACACCGAGGATGCCACGGTCGAACTGCCCAGCGGCTTTGCCCTGGAGCAGAACTACCCGAACCCGTTCAATCCGACCACGTCGATTGCCTTCAGCCTGCCGCAGAGCGCGCAGGTCAACCTGACGGTCTTCGACGTTCTGGGTCGCCGCGTGGCTACGCTGGTCAACGGCAATCTGGCCGCCGGACAGCACCAGGTGCAGTTCGAAGCGTCCAGCCTGCCGAGCGGCATGTATCTCTACCGCCTGACGACGCCTGCGGGCGCCATCACCCAGAAGATGATGCTTCTGAAGTAGGGAAGGGGGCTCCAAACGCGGAGCCATCCCGGACAACGCCTGGATGAATCTGACAGGGTGGTCGCCGCAAGGCGGCCACCCTGTTTGGTTTGGGGCCGGCGTCAGCATCCAGGCAGATCCGCGCCCGTCGACGAGCGGCAGTTCAGGGGAGTGGCTTTGGTGTCGATACCTCCTCCGGACCTTTGTACCTTCCCCGAATGGAATCAACCTCCTCCGCCATGCGCCTGACCGCCTTCGTATTCCTGGCATTCCTGATGCTGGGATCCGCTTCTGCCCAGACGTTCACCGACCGCTCTGACCTGCTGGACGAGCAGAATGGACCGAAGCACTTCTCTTGGTCGGTCAGCATAGCCGACCTGGACGGCAACGGCCTGCCGGATATCCACGAACCGGGCATCCTGTACCTGCAGCAGGAAGACGGCTCGTTCGTCTCGTCGCTGCCCTGGCTGGGCATCACCTACCGACCCCTTCCACCGCCCCTGGTTGGATACGAAGGCCGCGGTCTGTTTGGGTCTGTCATGGCGGATGTGGACGATGACGGGTTCAATGAACTGTTCATCATGGACATCCTGGACGACAGCAGCAAGGTTTTCGACAATGCTTTCGGACTGCGATTGACGGAAGTCAGCCCGGGCAATGGCATCGAATTCAAGGGACTGGGGCAGGGAGGCGCTTTTGCCGACTTCAACGGGGACGGAACGCTGGACTTTTTCTTCGGCGAGGAGCAGGGAAGCAATCAGATCTACCTGAACAATGGATCAGGCCATTTCACGGAAACAACGGATCAGGCAAACATCTTTTCCAATTCCCAGACCTACGGTGTGGCCACGGCCGACTACGACAATGACGGGGACATGGATGTATTCATTGCAGCCTGTGCCGCAACCTCGTCCCGCGCTGTCAATCTTCTCTTCCGCAACAACGGGGACGGTACCTTCGAGGAAGTAGGCGCGGCCGCCGGCATCAATGACAACGGGAATGCCTGGGGCGTGAACTTCCTGGACTACGACCGGGATGGCTGGCTGGACATCCATCTGGCCAACATGCGTATCGCTTCCCTTGATGGCCGGGGCAACGCCAACAAGCTGTATCGCAACAAGGGCGACGGGACGTTCGAGGACGTCTCTGCCGCAGCGGGCATCGAAGGAAACGACGACTCCTACGGGTCCTCTGTTGCTGATTTCAACAACGACGGCTGGCCCGATATCTGGGTGGCCAATTTCTCGTCACCCGCCTCCATCCTGATCAACAACGGGGACGGGACCTTCTCGGATGCCTACGCTTCTTCTGGACTGTCGCTCGTTTTCTATCACCTCTCGGTGGCGGTTGCCGACTTCAACAAGGACGGCTGGATCGATGCCTATACGGGTTCGGACAGCGATGACGGACTGTTCAGTCGACTTCTGATCAATGACGGCGGGACCAACCACTGGCTCTCGTTGCGCCTCGTCCAGGAGGCGCCCAACCGACAGGCCATCGGCGCCCGTGTTCATGTCTGGACGGATGGCGTCCGGCAGATCAGGGACATCACGGCAGGGGACGGATTTGTCAGCCAGAATCTGGATCTCATGGCTCACTTTGGCCTGGGATCGTCTGTGCAGGCGGACTCCGTCGTCGTCCGGTGGCCTGATGGACAAACGGATCGCTGGAATGACGTAATGGCTGACCAGCATCTGACGCTCGCAAAAGGAGGGGAGTTCAACGAACCACCCGTCCCGTTCCGTACGCATGGCATCCTGACCAAACAACTCGGGAAACGTGTGATGGGAGAGGTCTCCTGGGAGCCGTCCTCGGATCCCGAAGGCCGTGCCGTTTCATATCGCGTTGCCATCCGCGAGCCTGGTGGACGGATTGCGCATGTTTCGGACGACCTTTCGGAGACATCGTACACGTTCGAGGTAGATACCACGGGTACCGATCCATCCGGTGTCTGGGAGTTTGCCGTGACTGCAAGCGATGGAATGCATGTGCGCCGGTCCCTGAATGTAGGGACGGCCCTGACCGGATCACGTACCAGCCGGGCCAATGAAACGCCTTCATCGTTCCGGCTGGAGTCCCTGTGGCCCCAGCCTTCAACGGGTCGCTTTTCCGTCCGGCTGGAAAACTCCGTTCACGGTCAGGGTCGCTGGGACCTGGTCGATCTGCAGGGCAGGGTCGTTCAATCAGGATCCCTGTTGCTGCTGCCAGGAGATCAGACCATCGAGATCGATGCCGGCACGGTGTCCAGCGGCACGTACATGCTCAGGATGATTTCACAAAGCGCGCTCGTCCACCGACCGGTCTTGATCGTAGGAACCCGTCGGTAACAGACAGGTCTTGATCGTAGGAACCCGTCGGTAACAGACCTCAACGCTCAGCCCTGGGCCGATTGGGAGTGGCGCAGTCTGAACGCTTCAACGTCCCGACGCACCAGATTCAGGGCGCCGTCAAAAAGGGAGAATGCCATGCGAACGTCGTCCAGACGACCGTCCTTGGCTGCCCGCTCCATGGTCTGGCAGATACCAGCCAGTTGTTGGGCTCCCACCACGGCGGCGGCAGATTTCAGCGAATGGGCATGTTGCGCTACACGGTGCGGCACATCGGAGTCGAGGGACTCCTGGATGGCCACACGAACCTTGTTGCCTTCCGTCAGGAGGTCGCCAAGGATTTCGATGGCAAAATCAATGTCATCGGCTCCCATGGTTTCGACAAACGCCTTCAGGATGGACGGATTGAGTCCTCCGCTTTCGTTGTCATTGAACCGGTGCGCTGCGAATCGATCCAAAGTGTTGCGGACCTGATCCAGTGTGAATGGCTTGGACAGGAAAGCGTCCATGCCTGCTTCGGCACATGCCCGTTCATCGGTCCGTTCCACATTGGCCGTCACGGCGACAATCGGAGTCCTGCGTTTGCCGTCCTCCTGTGTGCGGATGCGCCGGGTGGCTTCCAGACCATCGATTCCGGGCATCATCATGTCCATGAAGATCAGGTCGTAGGCATGCAATGCAGCATGTTCAACGGCCATGAGGCCGGTTCCCACAGCATCCACGCGGTGACCCAGCCGTCTCAGCATGTGCGTGAGGACTTTCTGGTTGACCGTGTTGTCGTCGGCGAGAAGTATGTGCAGGTCTCTGGCCATGAGGGGTACCGGAGGAGATCGTTGGACCCACGGTACATTGAAACCGTGCGTCCCTGTCATCCTCCGGTATCGACCGGGATCGGACCTTTTTAAAGCACGGATCCCGCCTCAGCCCGCCGCCTTGATTCGCTCGGAGGCCTGATGCTGCTCCGAGGCGCGTCGATATACCGAGAGACAGAAGCCCAGTGACAGCAGGATGAAACCGATCCAGACCAGGCTGATCAACGGCTTTTCGTACGCCTGAACGACCAACCAGTCCTCGGGCGGCATCTCCACACCCTCAATGCCCAGATTGATTGACCCGGAATCCACATTCATGCCCGTGAAGGCCACCGTGATGCCCCAATCCGTGATGGAATTCTGCAGGTACTCCACGGAACGATCCGCCTTGATGATATAGACCGGCTTCAACTCCCGCTGATCACCGGTTTCCATCTGCGTGACCAGCAGATTGGCTCCGACAGCAACTTCCGCCGAATCCCCGATCATTTCGTGGTCCACATTCAGGTCGAATTCCACGAACTCCAGGGTATAAGTACCGCCGCCGAGGGAGGCGGACTCGCCGCGCGACAGGGTGATCTGTCCCCGATCCCGGGTCTGACCGAACATGACACTTGGAGATACCGCCACGAACAGGTCTTTCTCTGCCCAGACCTTCAGGTCTGGATTCTGGATCCACTGTCCGCGATTGCTCTCGTAGGCCACCGGCTCCATGTCAAAGGAGCGTCCGCGAGGGTCCGTGAAGGAGAGATTGTAGGTGGGCAATCCTTCTCCATTGACTCCCTGGCCCGTATAACTGACAGTGTACCCCTGTATCGTTCGGGTCTCGCCACGACTGATGATGAAGTTCTCCCGGCTCTCTCCCAACTGGGCGCCATTGCGTCCGATGGGATTGTTCAGACCGCTCGACGTGATGATTCCAAGCACCATGATGGCAAACCCGATGTGCGTGGCCGCTCCACCGGCCAGCTTCAGGTTGCCGCGCGCAATGCGCCACATGACCTCCGCGTTGCCGTAGAAGGCGAAGAAAGCAACGAACACCAGGATGAGCATCAGCAGGAACGGACCGTGCTGCGCCCAGGACTGGGCCAACGTCGCAAATCCAGCCGATTGCAAGGCATCGGCACCCGCTTGAGCAAACGAAGCGGCTTCGGCCGCCCGGACCCTGAAGGGGGTCAGGAAGAAGAAGGCAATGGTGGAGATGGAAGAGAGGAGGATGGGACGGAACATCACCTTGTTGACCGTTTCCACGTTCATCTTATTCCACCAGAAGAGCTGTCCCAGTCCGGCCAGGAAGAGGAAGGCGATCGTCAACGGGAGCGACCACTTGTTGTAGAATTCGATGGGCACGGTGGACGGGCTGTCCCTGAAAATGCGCCCGATGATCGGGGCGCTGGTGCCGAGGAGCACAACCAGGGCAATACCGGTCAGGATCATGGCACCCGCAAAGATCATGAACTCGCGTGAGAGCACATTCGGCTCCTTGTCGGGCTTGGGCAACTCGCCCATCCGGATGAAGAAGAGCCCGAATCCGAGCAGTCCCATCGTCAGAATCCAGAGCAGCAGTTGGTTGTAGAGTCCCAGATCCACGAAGGAGTGGACCGAGATATCACCCAAAATGCCGCTGCGGGTCAGGAAGGTCGAATAGACCACCAGGATGTAGGCCGCGATGGTCAGGAAGAAGGAGGCCTTGTTGCTGTGTCCTGATCGTTTCTGAACGATCATCGTGTGGATGGCTGCAATACCGATGAGCCAGGGGACAAGGGACGAATTTTCGACCGGATCCCACGCCCAGTAGCCTCCGAAGTTGAGGGTGATGTAGGCCCAGTAGCCACCCAGTGCAATGCCCACGCCGAGCGCCATCACCGCGAAGAGCGTCCACGGGAGGGCAGGTCGGACCCAGGAGGTGTACTGCCGTTTCCACAATGCCGTGACAGCAAAAGCGAACGGCACGATCATGGATGCAAACCCGGCAAACAGGACCGGCGGGTGGATGACCATCCAGTAGTTGCGCAACAGGTCATTCAGCCCCTGCCCGTCCGTGGGAATGATCCCGGCCTGGATCATGGGAGCCGTGGGGAATTTCTCGGCCAGGGTGGCAAACGGCGACGATCCGATGGGGAGGGGGCCAATCTGCAGGCCGGCAATCATGGTGATCAGGAAGGCCTGGCACAAGGCAATGATGGCCATGACGGGGGCCTCGTATTCCCGCGCAAACGATATCACGGCCAGCCCCACCAACGCATTCATCACGATCCACAGAAGGAAGGAGCCTTCCTGTCCTGCCCACGATGCCGCCACCAGATAGTCGGTTGACAGGTCCATGGCCGTGTTCTCGTAGACATACGCATACTCGAATGCATGTGTCACATTCAGGTAGATCAGCAAGCCGAAAGCACCGATCGTCCCGACAGTGGCCACCCACCACGACAGGCGTCCGATCCGTTTCCACTCTCCTACGCGTGTTTCCAGTTTCGACGAACGCAGGAAGGTGACTCCCGACAGCACGACGGCCACGAGGGAGATGAGGATCAATAGCTTGCCAATCGTACCAATCATGGTCAGCAGCAGGTTGCCTGGGAAACAGCGGAAAGGAAGATATAGCCGTAAACCGTCCTGCCTGTACCCGGATCAATCGCGGCATCCATATTCATGTTTTTTTGGAACATGAAGCACGACGGAAATGACGTCCGGATACAAAAATGGCGCGGGCCCGCCTCAAGAGTGGAAGAATCTCATTTTTCCACAAAATGGGTGCCGCTCAGCCTTTTTCAACGTCCCCTGCCGACTGAGTCGGACCGTGCCGAAGCACGGGTGGGGCCTGTCGTCCAAGCCCGAAGGAGGGCTCCCTCAAACGAAAGTGTTAGATTCTTATCGTGTCGAGACGGGTCGCGCCTTGTTTCATGGTACGACCGGGCTGCAGACGAGGCAAGCCAAATGCGATCGGTGGCCGGAATCCGATCAGGTCAACAGGGCTTTTGACAGTTTCTTCTCAAGGTCCGTCAGAACGCCATTGACGTGCTCTCCGGGGTCGAGGGCAGAGGATCGCTCGACGAACAATTCCTCGGTAATGGCCAATCCTGTGATGACGGCAGCCGTCAGATCAGACTGCTCCGGGTGGGCTTCCTTGAAGGCCTTCAATTTGGCATTCAGATATTCGGCCATTTCCAACGTGGCCAGTTCGTCGTCCTTTGCAACGCGCAGGGTGTAATCCTTGCCGAGGAGGCGGATCTTGATGGGAGTCAAATCGCTCATGATCAGGCGTCCTCCGTTTCTGTACCGGCGTTTTCGGCTTCAATCAGTTCGTTCACGAGGTCAATGTAGGACTCGAGCTTCTTGCGGAGCTCGTCCGGGGATTCGGTGAACACGACCTGTGTTCCGTCCGGGTCGTCTTGTACACCACGCTGCAGTGCTTCAAGCTCGCGCCTGAGGGCGGTATTCTCCTCGCGGAGTCGGTGCAGTTCCTTTACGGCCAGATCAATCCGGTTGCGCAGACGCTCGAGGGCTCGCGTTCCTTTCAGGTGGGTGGGCCCCCGCTTTCGTGAGGCGCCACCAGCGGAACCCGACTTGCCTTCGAACATGCTCTGTTGCCCCGGAGCGTCGTCCCGGTCGCCATCATTTGAGGAACGTGCCATGATACAGGAGTGGATACGGTTTCAGGTCAGGGCCGCCGTGGCCCCGCGTCCGAATATAGCATCATCCCCGTAGTTTGGCATCAAACTCCTTTTCAAGGGTTTTCAGCACACGTGCCACGACCTTGTCGACGTCCTTGTCCCTGAGGGTCCGGTCGGCACCAAGGCGCAGGCCGAAGGCCAGGCTCTTGTTGCCCTCACCGACATGCTCTCCTTCGTACAGGTCAAAGACGGAGACCTGCTTCAGGAGATCTCCACCGGTACGTTCGATGGCCTCGATCATGGGGCCGGCCGGTTGGGAAGCAGGCACGACAAGGGCAAGGTCCCTTTCCACGATGGGGAAGCGACTGATGGCCTGGAATCGGGGCAGGATGGCACCGGAAGCTGCTTCGGCCAGTGCCGTGAAGTCGATCTCCGCGACCAGTCCGTCATGCCGCAGGGTGTAGTCATCCGACACGGCATCTGACACGCGGATCAAGGAGCCGATCCAGCGCTTGCCAAGCAGGATGTCCACACCCCACGAGGCCAGGTTCGATGCCTCGCGCTCCTTGTAGCGGGGCGCTTCGAGTCCGGTAGCTCCGAATACCCGATCAACGACACCCTTCAGGTCGAACAGGTCGGCTTCGCGTGGATCACCTTCCCAGTACTGCCCCTCCCACTGTCCGGAGGCCAGGATCATGAGGGTTTCCGTCTCGGTGTAGTCGCCGACGAGGGTGCGGTTGGTATTCCGCTTCGTGTGGACGCGACCGAACTCGAACAGGCGCACGGCCTGCTGACCGTGGTTGTGGTTGTGACCGGCCACTTTCAAAAGGCCTGGAAGCAACGAGGGACGCAGGGCAGCCATCTCGGTGGTGATGGGATTC